>Ga0208897_1000009_pt1 | contig 126190 bp, 106 predicted proteins | sample ColrivemetaGS697_FD_187594 | JGI IMG/M metagenome (GOLD analysis project Ga0208897, IMG submission 187594) | Estuarine microbial communities from the Columbia River estuary, USA - metaG S.697 (SPAdes) (version 2) | ecosystem: Environmental > Aquatic > Marine > Intertidal zone > Estuary...
GCAGCAGTAAGTTCCAAACTGCGGTTGCCGTTTCCATGACCATCTAAACGCGTAATGCGTGGAGATGAACCATAAGCAACCAGTTGGGCTGTCCCGCCTGCCTCAGGCATTGGGTTGTGAGGAATTGCCGTTACTGGAGAGATAGCTGTACCATCGTAGTTCAAGCGACTTGAAATGAATGGAATCTTTTGACCATCTAAGAAAATCGGGTCATTTGGATCATATTTCTTAAATTGATTGTACGCATAAGCAACAGCAACATAATAGTATGGCTTATGGTTAACTAATGCTCGTGCGCCTTGGGCAAAAGCATCCTCTTTGATTGAGAAAGTATGACTGATGCCATTATTTTCACCATCAACTTTTTCTACAGGAACCGAGAAACCTAATGCTTCGTCGAATTCAAAGTTAATGATACGCGAGATGTTGTTTTTGATGTCGCACTGTGCAACCAAACGTGCTTTGTCTGGATCTGATATATCCGCAATAGATATATCTTGAGCCTTCAATTGGAAGATTTGATATCCTTCAAAACGATAGTAGCGATCAACTGTTGGATCTGTAATGTTAATTTCGTCAATTTCTTCATAAGCCTCTTGATAGTTGTTTGAAGAAACAGGGTTGTCAAGCATGAGAATTAATTCGTTCTCCAACTCTTGAATTGTTAGGCGTGGTGCATCTGGTGGAGAAAGAATTTTAAAACATGCATCGAAAAGTGCTTGTGCTTTAGTGTCTGCACGTTTCATTGCTTCTACAGATGCCATCAATCCACCGTCTGTACTCCGGCCGTAGACGATACCAACAGTAATGTTATTGATTGCTCCAGGACGAAGGGTGAACGGACCTGCAGATTGGACAAAGCGACGGTCCCCAGAAGGATTGTTGTCTGTAGACTCATCCCAACCATTAGGGAATGCAGCAGACATATCTTCTCCTGCTGTTGACCAATGTATTGGATCAGAAGTTCCCGGGAACATGTAATCAGATAGTGTTGTTGTAACCCCAGCAGAACCTACATAACCCAAACCTCCATAGTACATCTCTGAACCATTCGCCCATTGACCTTCCATAAAGTTGTAGTATTCTGCGGCTGGCCCTGGGTCATTGTATGGATAAGCGGATGTAGACGTATAGTAAGTAAAGCGACGCATACCGAAACGTTCGTTATCGATAATTCCATCAGAATAACCAATACCAATTCCTTTGTAAACAATACCATTGTTGGCAAGCGCATCTACAACCGTCGGCACTACTTCCGTTTGAGTAGCTTCGTCGAAGTATGGACCAGGGTTGTCTAATCCATCTGCATCTTGATAAGGTCCTTCAAAGAAGTCACAACCAATTGCAGGAGGATTTTCACCGTAACCTAATTTACCTCCGTCAGACTCGTCTAGAAGGTCGCCGTTATACATATAACCCAAACCACGAGAAACATCACAACCAGTGTAGTCATCTGCATAGTTTCCAATATCTGCATCTAGGTACTGAGAGAAGTAAGTATTGTAAAGCGTTTGTGTACCACGGTTGATAAGTTCGTAGTTGTAGAAAGTCATACGGTTAACCTCATCATTGGTGGCAAAAGAAAATGCTTGCGCACGAATCTCCATACCAATAGGATCACCGTTGGTTTCGGTATGGATATTTCCTTTATCATTGAATACCCACCAATGTGTTTCATCACCATAGAGGGAAATACGACGGTCTATTCCACATTCGATATCATCTCGACCTAGGATGTCGTCGTACCATGGGTGATCACCGTTGTCTGGATTGTAATTACCATCTTGGTCACGGTCATAGAATGGAGCTAAGAAATAATCTTGACCTCTCGAAACATCACCGTGTGCTGGCCATCCGTAGATACGATTGAGTTCGTCATTGGTAGGTGCGGTGATTTCATCGCAACCTTCAGTTGTAATACCAGAGTTACACTCCCACCATATGTTGAATTTGATGACTTCTGCCTTTCTGATCGTATAGAATTTGTCATACGCAATACACTGATCAGGATCAATGTTAGCCTCGCCAAAATCACGGATTGCGTCATCTCCGACTGGATTGAGTGGATTAAATGTTCCCGTCCCTGGGGTAACCGTTAAGGGGCCAGGCCAAAAGTCGTTACCTGAACGGTAGCGTAAGGCAGCTAGCTTGAGCTGACCGTTGACGTCTGTACCACCCATCCAAAGGGCTCCTGCATAAATTGCAAAGCGATTACTTCCTTTCGGAACCTCATAGGCAGCTACACCGGCAGCACGGTTTTGGAACATACTTCCTCCCTGCTCAATCAATGCAGCAACATCGTTGAACTTCATTGTCAACTTGGCTGTTGCAGGGCTACAGTTCGCCTTTGGTTTTGCAGTAGGTTTGTAATCTTTGTCATTAGGGCCTAGGTATGCGAACGCTTGCGTACAAGATACGGTTAGACCAATAAACGCGGCAATGAATTGCTTTTTCATAATACTTCGTTAAAGCTTCTTAAAAATCAAATTTTACACCCAAACGAATTGTTCGAGGTACACTGATGTTAAACGGATTCTGAATCTTCATGGTGTAGTAGTCACGGAAAGATTGCTCATCAATTTGGTTTTGAATGGAAGTCTGGCTTGCTGCAGCAGCAAGATAACCATCATCATCCCAGTTACCAGTAGCACGGTATACATTCAAGACATTGAATTGATTGAATAAGTTTGTGGCACGGACATAGACTTGTAAGAAAGCCGTTTTCTTTTTATTTTCTTTGTTACCATATTCAATGTTGATGGTTTTATCCGCTTGAATATCTAAACGGTATTGCCAAGGTAAGCGTGAACCGTTCAAGGTTCCGTTGATACCTGCATTGAGGTTACCAATTCCTTCGTCAGTAATAAAGGTCTGAGTAGAGTATGGCGATCCAGAGTTAATGTTAGCTATTAAGTTAAGACCTGTGTTTTCAAAAATACGTGTCTTGCCGATAGTTGGACCATTGTAGTCCTGACCTTCACCGTAACGATAATCAAATGTAAAGTTGAAAGCATGTCGCTGATCATAGCTGTATGGGAAGATTACACGTAAGTTTGGCAAGCCGGCATTCACAAGTGCAGACATTGAAGTAGCATCTGAACCAGTACCATCTGCGAACTGTAAAGTATAGTTAGCAGTCATGCGGATATTTCCTGTTTGGCGCATATCGTATGCAACCGTTAAACCTTTAACTGTACCGAAGTCACGGTTACCGAAAGTCTTGTAAGTTACTGGGTAAGCCTCAAACACATTGATCAACTGAACGTTGTCGCGTTGTTCGCGGTAGAATGCAGAAATTTTAACTGAAGAGGTTCTGGTGACTACTTGTTGGAAACCAAGTTCGTAATCTACAGTTTTCTCAGGTAGTAAGTTGGCATTGCTAATGACAGCGTTACGGGTTTGAATGAATTGATATTCATAAGGATTAAAGCGGAATCCAGAAGTTGGACGCTTGGTAAGGATATCGTAGTGAGCAAAGAAAGATGCTTCTTCAGAAATTGGGAAAGAGAATGCAATACGCGGCATTACATTCACCTGAGCCTTATAATCTTTAAATGACTCTGCGGTAGGCGTTTCTAAAGATGGGTCTTGTAACCAAGGGGCAATTCCTGCCGCTCCACGGATTTTGGAAGGATCTTCAATTGGAGTACCAGTTGCATCGTACCATTGTGCACCATTACGGAAACCATTGATACCAGAAGGATTGTTTACATCGTTAACATAAACCACATAGTCATCACCCATACCTTCTGGTAAGTTAACCCAACCATACTGATTTGGATCACTTGAAGCCAAGGCACGTGCTTCTTGAACGGTCTTAGCTGTGTAGAATAAATAAGGGTCTTTTAATACTGGTTGGTTGGCATCAAATACATCAACGCGGACACCTACATTGAAAACGATGTCGTTGAATGCAAACTTATCCATGATGTATCCAGCCATATATATTGGTTGAAAAGCACCAACAAAACGACGATAGTTACCATTTTCATCAAATTCATTGAAATATTTATTGATGTCAGTATTGCCACGTACTTTGTTTCCTTTGTGGTCATAACCCCAATATGAAACAAATGATTGGCCACTATTGAGTAGCTCATCCGGAGAGAACATGTCAAATTGGAATAAGTTTGGATCGTACTGATCGATATCAATGAAATCGGTTCCAGCTGGGTTGTAACCTAATTTTTGACGTAGATTGTAGTCAAAGAAAGACTGTTGATCATTATTTACTTGTCCGCCATATTCCCCTGTACCTGACTGGAAGGCATCTCCAGCATTTAAGCGATCATAGGTGATGGCTTTAAATGATCCAGAATCTGTAACTACTCCAGAATTGAGGTCGAGTTCTCTGATATGGAAGTTAGCTAATTGTCGGGCAATTGACCAAATACCTGTTGGACCAAAATCTCCGCTTGTCCAACCACGATCTACGCGCTGCTCGTATTCAAATCCTAAAGAGATGGAGTGGTCTCCTAACACTACTGAACCAGCACCTGTTACGCGGAATTGATCATTTTCAGACTTGCCAAAACCGTTAGAAGGCGCGCCAATGTTTGCCCAAATTCCATAAACACTATTTGGCAAATCACCATTACGTAAGGCATTTCCTTGTTGAATCTGGAAAAGGTTTTCGTAACGACCAATTGGATTGTCTTGATAGATATTATAGTACTGAGTTGTAATGGCTGCTAGAGCAGCGTTTGTTTCTGAAGGAGTAAAATCGACCTCTACGTCACGGAATCCGTTGTGCACATACATTTGTGTTGCTGGGTCAAACTCATACGACGGTACACGTGTAGTAACAAATTTACCGACGTGTCCGTAGTTGAAGATGTTGTATTTGTGATTTGGATCATAGGATTCATTAAAAGATTTAGAGTAGTCTACCATTAAACTGTAAAGAGCGGACTTGATCTTGGAACTTGAACCTTCACGATCATTATTAAAACGTTGAGTAAGGCGTGCATAGACACGGTAATCAAGATTTTTACTTACACCAAAGTTGGTAAAATTCAATAAGGACGAACCGTACCCATAGGAAGATCCTCTAAAATAGTTCAGTGAGCCACCAAACTGTAAGTTGACCGAAGGACCTGTATTCACATCAATTTTACCTGATGCAGAGAATACATTGTTTCGTGCGTTCATACGCCAATCTGTTTTCTCAAAATCATCGGCTCTAAGGAACAATGCATTGTGGAATGTACCAAAGCCGGTAGAAGTTGGGCGCAGTGGATTAGCAATTAATTCTTCTCGTGCTTCTTTTGTTATTCGGTATGATCCACCAGCAAGTGGGCGAGAATCTAATTGATCAGTGTAGTTAGCAGACACTAAAAATCCTAGTCGCGGACGAGTTTTGTTGCCGGCTGAATCTCTTTGCATCCAAAGTGGACCAGAAAGCATTCCCTCCACTAGGTTGTACCCATACTTATCAAGACCAAATACTTTTCCGTCGTAACCATTTGGGTCAGCTCCGTTGAAATAGATACCAGAACTTACAGCTTCTAAACTTCCAAAGTACACAGAAGAAGGTCCACGAGTTGTAATGGAGATGATACCTCCGGTTACGTCGCCGTAGTTTGCAGGCACACCACCAGTGATAACTGATACTTCTTCTAATGCAGATTTTGGGAGATTTGATGAACCGCGAACTTTGATACCATCAATATAGAAATAGGTCGCATCAGAACGTGTACCACGAACTGAAATAGCACCAGAACCTTCATTGACATTCACACCACCTACTGTACCTGCAACTGCTGTTGCCGAACGAGCTGGTAGACGAGCGATGTCTTCTCTGGTAACGGTTGCACCCGATGCACCACCATCTTTATCAATAAGTGGCACTTTGTATCGAACGACTTTTACCTCTTTAGTTTCTTGTGTTTTTGTAGATAAGGTAAGGTTATCCAAGAAAGTGATGCGATCTGGGGAGATCGATACACCTTGCATGGTAAGGTTTTGATACCCGCCTTCGGAATTTCGCACCTCTACATCATAAGAACCAGGCTGTATACCATTGATTTGGAATTTCCCTTTCTCATCCGTTAAAGCGCTACCACGTATGGCGCCAGCCTGTTTTAATAAGACCTTACTAAACTCCAATGGAGCTTTGGTTGCCTCATCAGTCACGGTACCGCGGAGCGTACCAAGACCGGATTGTGAAAATGCATAAGTGCTTACAAACAAAACACTTAAAAGCAATAATTTCAGTCTACCCACCATATGAATGCGTATAAATTTTACTATTTCTCGTTTTTTAAAGAATGTAAATATAGAAAATTCCATAGTCTTAACATAAAATTCATCAAAATTCTATCAGATGTTTACGCATCTTTGTACAATCAGAAAGTATATGATGCCTTCGTACTATCATTTTCAGTTTAATAATCCAGAATTTGAGATTGCTATACTTCATATGGATTCCATTGAATTAGATAGCACTGTGCTTTTTCCATCCGAAATTGTACACGAACAACTGCGTTCAAATACGAAACGAAAAAAAGAATATCTTGGGGCGCGATACTTGCGTAATTCACTGAATATCAATTCTCCTATATTATATCATCCCAACGGAAAACCCTACTTTTCAGACATCGAGTTGTCACTTTCTATTAGCCACACTAGTACTCAAATAGCTCTTGCTTTTGCCAAATTTCCTATCGGTATCGATATTGAAGAAAAACATCGGGATACTGCCAAGATCATCAATAAATTTGCGGTAGATGATGAAAAAAAATTATTCAAAATCAATCAAAAAAATGGTTTCCTACAGCTGTGGTGTGCAAAGGAGGCGATTTACAAGTTGGTGGACTTGGAGCATCTCTCATTTAAAGATGAGATTCGCATCCTAGGACATAAAGAAATGAACGGAGTTGTTTACCTCTCTGCCAAAATATTACGCGAAATACCCGATGCTGAAATTCAAATTCAAATTAGAGAAACAACTCATCACTATATAGCGATTGCCTATTTTAGATCTCTGCCTTGAGGCTCATGTCCAAAGCCTTTACAGAATGTGTAAGGGCGCCCACTGAAATATATTGCACACCGGTTAGTGCATATGCCCTAACGGTATTTTCTGTTATTCCGCCCGAAGCTTCAGTTTCTATGTTTGAAGGGATTTTTGTTAATGCAATTTTAAGTTCCTCAGGTGTGAAATTATCTAGCATAATTCTATCGTATGATTGAGGCAAGGTGAGCAGCTCTTCAAGTTCTTCCATTGATCTTACCTCTACCTCTACTTTTAAGTCTAAATGTTGATTTTGTAGATATACTTGAGTGCGTGTTAATGCCGCTTGCAGACCTCCGGCATAATCGATATGATTGTCTTTGAGCATTATCATGTCGTAAAGTCCAAATCGATGGTTAGCCCCTCCACCTATTACAACAGCATACTTATCCAAGAATCTAAGGCCAGGCGTAGTCTTACGCGTATCTAATAGCGTACAATTGGTTCCAGTAATGAGTGCCACGTATTGAGCCGTTTTAGTTGCCACACCACTCATATGCTGCATGCAATTTAGTAGCAAGCGTTCCACGGCTAAGATGGAACGCGCGGAACCTTCCAATGTAAAAGCAATATCTCCGTACTCAACAAGTGTTCCGTCTTTTAATAACGGAGTCAGTTGAAGTAAAGGGTCATAAATTTCACAAATCCTTTTTGCGACTTTCATACCGGCCAATACTCCTTTTTCTTTGATTAGAAGGGTTGCTTTGGACTGTGCCTCTAAAGGTACGCAGGCCATTGAAGAATGGTCGCCGCCTTGGATATCTTCCTGTAATGCGGACTTGATAAATTCATCTAGCATAGAACAAAGATAAGAAGAGCGAGTTATTCCGCACAATGTTTCTAATTTTGAAGTATGAATTACAAGGACCATTTATCCAATAAAGTAGCTACGCTGCCCCACAATCCGGGAGTGTATCAATTTTTGGATCAAAATGGAATCATCATTTATGTAGGTAAAGCAATTGATCTGAAGAAACGTGTGAGTTCTTATTTTCAGAAGGATCACATCGATGGTAAAACTAGAACACTTGTCAAACTCATTCGTGACCTTCGCTTCACCGTTGTAAGTAGTGAACTTGATGCTCTACTTCTTGAAAATAACCTCATCAAGAGCTACAGGCCTAGGTATAACGTGCTCCTAAAAGATGACAAAACCTATCCTTGGATTGTTGTTAAAAACGAAGCATTCCCTCGGGTATTCCCCACCCGACGCAAATTCAATGATGGGTCCACCTATTATGGCCCCTATCCAAATGTGAAGCAGATGCATCAGTTATTAGCACTGATTCGTGAACTTTTTCAAATCAGGACTTGTGCTTTAGACCTTCGAACACAAAAATTAGAACAACGCAAATACAAAGTATGTCTGGAATTTCATATCGGAAAATGTGCAGGACCTTGTGAAATGCTACAATTAAGTTCCGCCTATGATCAAACCCTGAAATCTGTAAGGCTCCTATTAGAGGGTAAAAACTTTTCTCTTATTCAACAACTAAAGAAAGAAATGTTAACCCATGCCAGCAATCAAGAATTTGAAGCGGCTCAACGTTTCAAAGAACTGATAAATGCGTTGTCAAAATACCAAGCCAAGTCAATGGTGGTTTCTGACCACACACAAAATTTTGATGTCTGCTACATAGAAAAAAACCAATCTGACGCTTGGTTGAGTTATCTTGTTATTTGTGAAGGCAGTATTGTTCATGCTTACACTTCCAAAATATCAGACCCCTTGGATGTGCCTATTTCCACTCTATACAGTCAAGTTATTCCGCAATTGCGCACACATTTTGAAAGTGACTCAAAAGAAATTGTCATTGGAATAAATGAAGCCATACCCCTCGCCGATGTGAAAAGTATTTTCCCAAAAATTGGTGAAAAAAAACAATTGCTTGAAATGGCTGTCAATAATGTTCGACATGCACAACTACAGGCTAAAAAAGCAGCTATGAATAAGAGCACTTCTGTTCAAAATGCTCCAATGCAAGCGGTGTTGGAACTTCAAAGCGCACTTGGATTAGTGAAGGTCCCCCAACACATTGAATGTTTTGATAATTCCAATCTTCAAGGAACTCATCCTGTTTCTGCTTGCGTCGTTTTCAAGAATGGTGTACCTAGTAAAGCAGACTATCGTCACTTTAATGTAAAAACTGTTGTTGGGCCCGACGATTTTAGTACCATGAAAGAAGCTGTTAGTCGGCGTTACGGCCGTATGCTTGCAGAAGGACATGCCTTACCTGACCTCGTGGTAATTGATGGAGGGAAAGGGCAGCTTGGCGCAGCGTTAGAAGCCATTCAAGAGCTAGGTTTACAAAATGAAATGAAGCTAGTTGGTTTAGCCAAAAGGTTAGAAGAAATTTATAAACCAGGGTTTTCCCGCTCGCTTATATTAGACCGCCGCTCGCTTGCTTTGAAATTGGTACAACAACTCAGAGACGAAGCACACCGTTTTGGGTTAAGTCATCATCGCAATCAGCGAAGTAAAAATGCAGTTGGCTCTTCACTTGATCAAATCAAAGGACTCGGTCCAAAGACCATTGAATTACTTTTTCAAGAATTCAAAACAATCGGCAAGATGAGCACAACACCTGAAGAGGTAGTTGCAAAAAAAATAGGAGCCGCTAAAGCTAAACTCCTATTTGAATATTTCAAAAAAACAGAATAAGTTTTATTTGACTACAAACGGTTTAGTAAAGCTTGCGCCATTCATTTTCAAAACTACTAGATAGCTTCCTGAGGCCAATTGATGGGCATCTGTAATGATGAGATTGGCACCTGATTGCACTTGTACTGGATAATTAAAAATCACTTTGCCACTAAGATCCGTAAGTTGCAATTGAGCAGCTCCACCTACTTGTGCTGAAAACTCGACGTGGAGATCTCCATCTGTAGGATTTGGATAAAGATTCAAATCAGTGAATTGATTGTTTGTCAGTGATGCCAATACTAAATCATTGGATGGAGCACCCGCATATAAATTGATGTCATCTAAAAAGAAGTTATTTCCGCCCTCCCCTTCAAACTTAAAACGCATTCTGAAAGTCTCAGAAAAATAATTACTGGTCACGTTTGTCATATGGATAGTAACCCAATCAGTTTGGCTGGCTGGTTCCCAAGCAGTAGCTGATACCTGATTGGAGAGTTGATTCCCACCTAAAGTTTTTCTTTGGGCCCAGTTCTCTCCGCAGTTTCCAGTAATGAAAACTTTCAAATATTCGTAGTCACTTGAAGTTCTCTTGCGGTATGCATAACGGAAAGAAAGTGTTACTGAACCTGTTGTTGGATCAATGCCTGATAAATCTATATTGGTAGAGGTGAGCTCATCGATATTCGACGGAGCTTGACCAAAGTTATTGAGGCGCGCGCACTTAGTACCAGAATATCCAAAATTAGACTCAATTACAAAAGAATTATTCAGTGGCGTATTCAAGAGCGCCCAATTAGGTAGATTATCTAAACTTGTGTAAGATTCAAAACCTTCCCAAAATGGAAGACTTGCTGCAGTACCTAACACGCGAATAAAACCTGATTTATTCTCGATATCATTATTGGTGCCGTCAGTAGCAGTTAGTTGAACATCGTACATACCAGGTGTGTCAAACGATATACTTGGGTTGGGTGATGTTGCGGATGTTCCATTGGTAAAAGTCCAGCCAGTAGAAGGAGTGATTGTCCAGTTCCAACCAACTACTGCATTGTAAGATTCATCCTGAAATTGTACTTCATCGCCGAGGCAAATGGTTGTTTTGTCTGCATTGAAATCTGCTTTACATAAATACGGAGTGCTAGTTGCACCCACAGCCAAAAGATTTGCTGCGGAAACAACATTTGCACGGCCTGTACTAGACACTTGTAGCGCATTGCGCATGCGAGTGCGTTGCCCTTCAGTAAACATTTTGGAACAATAAGAATAATCCATGTAATTCTCAACATTATCACGGATATCAAAACCCCAATAGTTGTTGTCTGTGCTGCACGTATTGGCATTAAGCAAACATGCTGTAACGCCTATACAGCTAGGCGTATCTTGAACGTTGTCATCTGTGCTACAACTACTGGTATTGCCCGGGTTGTTATTACCTCCCCATGTGTGATCTAAATTCAGCCAATGACCTACTTCATGCGTAAGCGCACGACTTGAACCAACACCGCCAGTACCAATAGCGCCGACATAATCATGGAGAATCCATATTCCATTTTTCATTGTAGTTGCTCCCCAATTACTTGGTTTGTATGTGTACCCTGCTGCGCCACCAATATCTCCACATATAAAAATGTTAAGGTACTTATTGCCTGGCCATTGGCCATTGAAAATATTATTTCCTGCAACAATGGCATCAACTTGATCACCACCAACATCACCCTGGTAACTCATAGGTGAAAAAGTGCGTGTTATACCATTGAAGCATTGTCCATTTGGCGCTATTGTTGCTAATTTGAATTCTATTTCAATGTCTGCAGGCATTCCTTGAAAATCAGGATGCACATTTGCAGTATCTGCATTTTGTTTACGGTAATCTCGGTTTAAAATTGCCAAAGCATTCAAGATTTGCTCGTCGGAAATATTCTCTATTCCGCCAAAATGGAGTACATGAAAGACAACTGGTATTGTATAAATGGTTGCTTTCTGATTCTCTCCTTTTTTTGCAATAGCTGACTCTTCTGCCTCTGTAATTGCAAGGCCGGTAACGTACTCAGCATTGTGAAGCAATGCCGTGTGTTTCTTGTGGGTCAGGCAATATTCTACATTTTCACCTTCACGCATGTTTTGGGAGTCCAAAATACGCTGAGGCTTTTGAGCATGAAGTGCTGAAAATAGAGAAAAGGCTCCAAAAAAGAGCAGAAAAAGGGAGTATGGTTTCATAGTTACTTTAGATAGCGCTTAATAGTAGTTGGTAAAAATACAATAAGTAGGCTTATTATTAATATTGTCTTCATAAATATTATCGATAACATGGATTGATTAACTTTGTTCTATGAAAGCAAATAAAGCCATTGACACACTTGCTATTACAACGAAGATAGTACTGCCCAATGATACCAACACCTTAGGTAATCTTTTTGGTGGCGAGCTCCTCGCGTGGATGGACGTTATTGCGAGTGTATCAGCACATCGCCACTCTAAAAGAGTCGTTGTTACAGCTTCAGTGAACAATGTTTCTTTTCAAAAGCCCATTAATCATGCTTCAATTGTTACCCTTGAAGCTAAAGTTTCACGTGCTTTCACCTCCTCTATGGAGGTTTTCGTCGACGTTTTCGTCGAGGATGCCGTGACCGGTCAGCGTGAAAAGTGTAATGAAGCTATCTACACTTTTGTAGCGGTCGACCAAAATGGAAATCCTATTCAAGTTCCTACCCTTATACCAGAATCAGAAGAAGAGAAAACCCGCTATGATGGTGCGCTTAGACGCAAACAACTGGCGCTGATATTAGCTGGTAAGATGAAACCATCAGAAGCCACAGAATTGAAAAAATTATTCTTCGAAAACGAGTGATTTCATTTTTTGAAGAGTAAAACCAATCGAACTTAAATTTTACTGATTAATTGCACTGATAATTTGCTTCAAATCTTGTTGGCGCATGCAATTAAAATGTCCTTTTGGGCAATCATTATACCCAATTTTAGAACAGGGTCTACAGGCTAAATTTGCAACCTCATGATGAAAGACATTCTTTTGTTCCAATCGATACGGATACATGCCAAAATCTTTGGTTGTATTGCCCCAAAGAAGATGAATTGGTAGGTCAAAAGATGCTCCAATATGCATCAAGCCAGTATCGTGGGTGAGTAAGCTTTTCGCATTTTGGACCAACCATGCAGATTCATGAATATTTGTAAGTCCTACTGCTGAATATACCTTTTCCGAATTGGTTTGTTCAAGAATGAATGTTGCTGTAGCAACATCTTCTTTTCCTCCCAATAAGAGCACAGGTTCATGAAGCTGGTTTAGCAATTCGACGAGTAAATCTTTGGGCATTCTTTTGGTAGCAAATTGTGCACCAATGGCAACAGCTATATATGATTTTGGCCTAACTTGAAATCTTTCATCTATATTGAATTGGGCACTACTTGGAATAGCATAAACGAAGGAAGCAAGCGGAGTAGCATTCGGAGTAAATTTCTGGATCGTACTTAAATAGCGCTCAACAACGTGGGTTCGTTTTTTTGGACGGACTTTGAATTTTGTAAGTAACCACTTTTGCCAATTACTTTTTGGAAAACGAAAAACCGGCGCACCACTTGCAAAAAGTAGCAAACGCGTACGAAGGTTATGGTGTAAGTCAATTATTGCATCATATTGCTTCAAATCGATTTGTTGACGCAATCTAGAAAGGGAGCGTTCTAACAAAAAGGCGCGGTTAATTTCCGGACAAGCCTTTAATAATTCTGCGAATTGTTTTTTAGATACATAATCAACCTGACATTCTGGAAACGCAGCTTTAATCGCCTTGACAACTGGGAAAGTAAGTACGATATCGCCAATAGAACTAAAGCGAACGATAAGTATCTTTTGTGGGCTTTGACCATGCATTGTACGAATGTACAAAATCTATTTTGTGTGCTGAAATAGCACCCGATTGCGATCAATCTGCCCTTCTAATGCAGCAAAGAAAGCTGTTTTTTCAGATGCTTCTATACAATCTGTAGGAAAGGAGAGTTGCAGGTTTTCGGTATAATCGAAATAGATTGTTTGTTGACTAACAGATACTTTTCTTAGCCCATTTAGGTATATTAACAAGACTTCTCTGTCGGCTACAAGTATTGCCTTAGAACTCAAGCCTACCCGAAATTTGGATTTATTGATGATGACAAAAAGAAAGGAATCTATGGCTAAGAGCAAATAAACCAGAAGGACAAATACAGCGGCCGAAGTAAGGAACCAATGAGCAAAAGCCAGACTTAAAAAAACCGCACCCTCTAATGAATTATATACGAATACTCGCACCTGACGCTCTTTGCTAATAGGTTGATTCCAAACAAATTTAGTGACTTGTTTGACCATTGAAACCCCCATCCATCGACGAATGCTACGACGTAGCCCAATAATAAGAATGACCAATCCTAATCCTAGATAAATTTCATTGCTGTAATAGAGTCTTTCACCTGTAGTATTGAGAAAATCGATCGGCAAATCAAAACCCACAAATACGGAAAATAACAATGTTGGCATGCTCATAACGAGCAATAGTAAATTGATAAAACTATTCATTTGGTATCAATTTGAGCTTGGCTTTAAGTCCTTGGATTTTTTCTTGTGCGCCTTCAATCTTCTTCTGAACATCAAGACGAAGTTGATCTGCTCCTTTTGATCGGGCAAAGAATCCAAGATTATTTTCCAATGTGAAAATATCCTTTTGCAAGAAATCTATTTGCTTGCGAATTTCTTGGCGCTCCGCTTGTAATAATCGTTGTTTATCAGGAGAGGCCAATAAACCTTCGAGTTTGGCCTGAAAGAACACGCGCTCTTTCTCTTGTCCTTCTAATTTGAGATCTTTATAGAGCTCATCCATCCGTGATTTGAAGGCTGTGTAAACCTTTTGCCTTTCCTTGAGTCCGACTTGTCCTATTGCGTTGAATTGTTGCTGAAACTCGCGCAATTCAGCTAATGCAACCTGCTTGTCTTTTGGCAAGGAATATTGATTGAGGGCATCGATTAAAGCCTGTTTTGCGGTGAGGTTCTCACTATTTTGTGCGTCTTGCTCAGCAAAAATTGCCTGGCGCGCATCAAAAAACGTATTGCAGGCCCCTCTAAATTCTTTCCATAATTTATTTTCATAGCGCGGACCTGCAGAACCCAATTCTTGCCATTGTTTCTGGAGTTTCTTGAGTTGTTCTGCTGTATTTTTCCAATCATTAGAACTGCTTAATGCCTGCGCTTTTTCAATGATTAACTTCTTCTTTTGAACAATCTCTTGACTTGCCGCGTCCATTTCTTTAGAAAAGTTTTTCTTAGCAGCAAAAAATTCATCACATAGCGATCTGAATGCTTGATAAACCGCTTCATTGTCTTTTCGACTTCCCGATCCAATGGTTTTCCATTGGGCTTGTAAATCAAGGACAAATGCGGTTTGTGTCTCCCAGTGTTTGAAGTTAGACCATTGCGCTACTTCTTGGAGCCGAATGGATAGTTGATTGACAAGTTCTTTTTTAGCGTCAATATTTGCTTTCAAAACTTGTCTTTGAGCTTCATAATGCTCATTTATCTTATCATAAATTCCGCGGACGGCTTCCCAGTATGCCGTCTTCATCAGCTCCCAATCTTCATTTTGAACAGGTCCAATTTCCTCCCATTCATCTTGAAGCGCATGTAATTGTGCTTCTAAATCACGTTGCTCTAAAGATGCAACCCGCAATTGCTTAAGTTTGAATATCAGATCCTCTTTCAGTTGTTTATTTCGGCGGTAATCGTGCTCCTTGAGTTCTTTGTATATTTTGATATTGTAAAAAAAGATTTCAAGCAAACGCGAATATTCTTTTTGAATTGCCTCGCGTTGTTCTCGAGGAATAGCACCTATTTTTTTCCAAGTTTCGTGAATCTCTTTGTATGCTTGGAAAGCCGTGCCAATTTTCTCTTCGTTATCTATGACTTCTTTGAGACGTGTAATCAAATCTTTCTTAAGCCTGAGGTTTTGCGCCTCAAGAGTTTGCTGCAGTTGTTGCTGAGCCTTACGCTTAGCTACAAAGGAATGATACGCTTCAAAAAAAGCTTCTTTTTGCGGCCTATAATCTATTTCTTCATAGGTTTTTCCTTGATCAGCAGCTTCTAATCGCTTGACTTGCTCTTGTCTTTCCAACTCGATTAGTAAGTCCTCAAAATGCTGTTTGTGCTCACTTGCCGTACGGCCAAGCTGAAGAAGATCTTCTTGTTGGCTCAAGGCCAAGATTTGATCGGTATAGTGCTGTAGTTCCATTAGGCTTCTAATTGAAAAGTAGATAAAGCGACGAATTCTTGCATGCGCTTTTGTAAGTCATTATGATTGATCTCTAGCAGTCGTTGTGTTCCAAATTTCTCCACACAAAAAGATGCTAAAGCTGAGCCAGCAATGATAGCTCGCTTCATGGTTTCAAAGTCAATTTGGCTCGCAGCGGCTAAATAGCCCATGAATCCGCCGGCAAAGGTATCACCAGCGCCAGTTGGGTCAAATACTTCTTCTAAAGGTAAGGCAGGCGCATAAAAAACATTCGCCTCATGGAATAACAAGGCTCCGTGCTCACCTTTTTTAATAATGAGTATTTTTGGTCCCATTTCACGAATAATAGCTGCTGCTTTTCTCAGAGAGTATACCCCAGAAAGTTGACGGGCTTCTTCATCATTGATAATTAATACATCAATATGCTTCAGTGTTTCTTGAAGTTCAGCTAAAGCAATATCCATCCAAAAATTCATGGTGTCCATTGCGATTAGTTTTGGACGCACCTTCATTTGCTGAATTACTGAAAGTTGAACAGACGGGCTTAGGTTTCCAAGCATTAGAAAATCTGTACTTCGCGCGTGTTCTGGCACAATTGGCTGAAATTCACCTAAGACGTTAAGTTCTGTTACAAGGGTATCACGGGAATTCATATCCGTATGATAGCGTCCTGACCAGAAAAAGGTTTTTTCGTTATACTTGATTTCAACTCCGCTAGTATCAACTCCTTTTGCTGCTAATAAGTCGAGGAATTCCTTGGGAAAATCTCCACCTACAACAGATATAAGACTTTGTTTTGAGACAAAGAAGGAAGCGGCAAGAGCGATATAGGTGCCCGCACCCCCAACGATTTTATCTGTTTTCCCAAAGGGTGTTTCAATTGCGTCAAATGCGACACTTCCAACTGCTGCTAAATTCATAGTTCTAAATTGTGCGGCAAAGATAGGCAAATTCAACGCTTAGCCTATTATTTTACTATGATTTAACTGCCCTAGGATGAGCACTTCCATAAGCCTTGCGTAATTGTGCAAAAGAATTGTGAGTATAAACTTGTGTTGCCGATAAATTTGCATGCCCAAGTAGATCTTTTAGGGTTTCAAGACCAGCCCCATTATTGAGCATATGTGTAGCGAAGGTGTGCCGGAGTACATGAGGACTGCGTTTCTCAACACCACTTAAAGTACCTATAACCTCCTTAACCATGCGGTAAACCAACTGAGGGTACAACGCCTTACCATTTGGACGAAGCAGTAAATTTGGATGAGTGAGCCCAAGTGCACTTTTAGCCGACCGATAATGATTGATTTTTTGATAAAGCTCTGTGGATATAGGTATAAGGCGCTCTTTGTTGCGCTTTCCTAATACTTTAATATGCTGTGAATTGATGGTAGCTTCTTTGAGTTCAATGAGCTCTGTTAAACGCATCCCAGTCTGATAGAAAAGCTCTATTATCAATTGATTGCGCAAACCTTCAAAATCAGTAGGAAATAAGGCATTTAGTTTTTGCACATCAAGCTCTGCTTCCTTTACAAAAATAGGTAGCCGTTTTTCTCCTTTAGGGCCTTGAATCCGCGTCATAGGATTTTCGTTGAGTTTTCCCTCTTTTCTTAACCATTTAAAAAAAGTACGGAGCGCAGCCAATTTTCGATTAACCGAACGCTTGCTAATCCCATTTTCAAGCATAGCTACCATCCAACCACGGATAATAGCACTATTTTGTTCTTGCCAATCAACTAGTGTTGAGCAATTAGCATAAACTGAAAACTGCTGTAAGTCTTGCATGTAGGCAAGACAGGTGTGCGCAGAATAGCGTTTCTCTTGTCTTAAATAATTTTCAAATTCTTGGAGCATAAAAAAAGGAGCCGAAGCTCCTTTTTATACGTATTTGCTAGCAAATGGTTACAATTGCTGACTTTGCATTCTTTGTTTGTATGCAGCACGAATCACTTCCTGACGACGAGAGATAGATGGCTTCACGAATTCTTTTCGGCCACGCAACTGTTTCATCACATTGGTTTTTTCGTACTTCTTCTTGTACTTCTTCAATGCGCGTTCGATGTTTTCGCCTTCTTTAATTGGAATGATCAACATATGCTTAAATTTCTTTGTTTTTGACTTAGGGTCGCAAAGATACGAGAGAAATTCAATTCTACAAAAATTATTTTAATATTTCTCTGGAAATAACCAATTTTTGAATTTCAGATGTTCCCTCGCCGATTGTCATGAGTTTAGAATCACGCAAGAATTTCTCTGCAGGATATTCTTTTGTGTATCCATACCCCCCCATAATTTGAACACCTTCGTTGCCACATTTAACTGCAACTTCAGATGCAAAATATTTGGCGAAAGCTCCTTCTTTGGTGACTGGTTGCTTTGTGTCTTTCTTAGATGCAGCCTGAAAAGTAAGTAATTCAGCGGCTTCTATTTGGGTAGCCATATCTGCTAATTTAAAGCTTATGGCCTGAAAATGAGCAATTGGCTGTCCAAATTGTTCTCGTTCTTTCGCGTACTTAACGGCAGCTTCAAATGCCCCTCGAGCTATACCACAACTCAAAGAAGCAATGGAAATACGACCTCCATCTAAGACTTGCATGGCTTGAATAAAACCCTGACCTACCTCACCTAAAACGTTTTCATGCGGAACACGCACATTGTCAAAAATAAGCTCGGCTGTTTCGCTTGCTCGAACGCCTAGTTTATCTTTGATTTTAACGGCAGAAAACCCGGGCGTACCTTTTTCAACAATAAAAGCTGTGATTCCACGACTATCTAACAATTCACCTGTTCTTACTAATACTACGGCTACATCTCCAGATAAACCATGGGTAATCCAATTTTTGGAACCATTTAACACCCAATGATCACCATCTAGAACAGCGGTTGTTTTCATGCGCATAGCATCTGAACCAGTATTTGCTTCTGTAAGACCCCATGCGCCAATCCATTCTCCCGTTGCTAGTTTAGGTAAATACTTCTGCTTTTGATCCTCTGAACCATGGTAAAAGATATGGCCTGAACAAAGAGAGTTGTGTGCAGCAACGCTGAGCCCTATCCCTCCACAAACCTTACCGAGCTCCATCAAGATGGTAGCGTATTCATTGTAACCAAAACCCGATCCTCCGTATTGCTCTGGAATAAAAACACCAAGTAATCCTAAGTCACCCATTTTTTTCATGACCTCTACTGGAAAAATTTCATTTTCATCCCAATGTTTAAGGTTCGGTCGAATTTCGCGTTCGGCGAAGTCCCTCACCATCTGAGCGAGTAACTGCTGTTGATCTGTAAAGTATGTGTTCATGTTGATGATTGATGTTGATGATTGATTGGATAGAGGAATAGTGGATTAAGATCTCATCTTGCTCATTTAGTAATGGATAATTGCATTTACGCGTTCACTGAACGGAACGAGAACCTCTCCTCCATTTAAAAAATCGAGCGCAACTAAAAAATCAAACCCAAAAACCATACCACCACTTTTCTGAATTAAATGAGCAGCAGCAGCAGCGGAACCACCCGTTGCAAGTAAGTCATCGTGAATAAGTACGCGTTGTCCGGGTAAAATTGCATCTGTATGCATCTCAATGACAGCGGAACCATATTCTAATTCGTAGGCATGTTTGATTTTATTGTATGGGAGTTTGCCTTCTTTTCGGATGAGCACAAATGGTATGCCAAGGCGCATTGCCAACGGATAACCAAAGAGAAATCCACGACTCTCAATACCGGCAATAGCATCCAGCTCTGCATCTTTGTATTGATTTACTAAATGGTCAAGCACTGCATTAGAGACTTGCGGGTTCAACATAATTGTTGATATATCTTTAAAAAGTATACCTGGCTTAGGAAAATCTGGCACGTCTCGAATGACTGCTTTTAGTTGTTCTTGAATTGTCATATTACAAAGATAGGTAAGGCAATAGTTTTTTGTATGTTTCGTCGTCAATTAATACAGATTCTTTGAGCTCTTGAATTGCCCTAAATAATCCTTTTTGATTGCGCATTTTAATAATTGAATTTGCCTGATTCCAGGTTAAGTAAGGGTGCTGCTTCAGCTTTTCATAAGAAATTTGATTCAAATCAATTTGTTGGATGCCTGTTGTGAGCTCCAAATAGGGTTCTATTTTTCCAATCACTTCAGGAGATAGTCCCGGAATCTCGTGAAGTTGAGAAATGGATAAAAATCCACCCAAGCGGTTGCGGAACGTTATGATCTTTCCTGCAGTATATTTCCCTAGACCAGGTATGGAGACCATCATGACCTCAGTTGCGCTATTGAGATCTAATTTTCTAGGTGGCTTTTCATTGATTTGCGTTTTGGCATTTAAATTAGGCCTAGACTCAGGTAAGCTTGGAGTAGCATGGAGTTCAGCAGCTTCAAAAAACAAGGAATCGGAAATAAGATTCAATAGTTCAGTGGGTAATACACGGATGCGCTTCATTTGGTCCAAGGTATTGAGCCCATATTTATCTCGGTATTTCAGTAATGAAATAGCTTGTTTTGGACTCAGCCCAAGTTTCTGCCAGTCATTTAAACTAAGTGAAGATGGATGACAACGCTTCCATAACTGAGTGTAAGAACGATTTGTAGTGTGGTGTTTTAGCTCGGAATGAAAAGCCTCCTGTGCTTTGTATTCCATTTGATAATGCCAGGTATAACTTAAATTCGGTTTAGTATAAAACATCAGAATTCTAGGCAAAAAAATGGTAAATACACAAATACAAAGCCAAAGAATCGTGCCTCGCTCCAAACGTTTAGAGAATATCACAAAAGGTTTTTTCATGAAATCCCCAACGTTGAGGACACAAGATAATTGGCAAATATGGTGTAAAAAAGGCTGGTCTATACGGAAAAATACGGATTATACCTCCATGTCATTTTCCGAAAACGAGTCAGGCTCAGCGTGCTTTGGCATTGTTAAAATGCGATAGAAAAAATAACCAGTAACACTAATTACAGTTATCCAAACTGCGCTCATCAATAATAAGGCCCCTGTACTCATTTTTGTACTTTTAATTGTTTGCGTTTGGCAATGAAAACCAAGACTCCTATTCCAATAAAAAGTAAAAGGAGCATGGATCTTCCTAGCCAACCATAAAAAGATGTATCTGCAGTAGCACGCGCTATGATATCAGGTAAAGCACCAACAAAGACTATTATCAAGAATACTGGTGAAATAAATTTGATAATGAATTTGAAAATTGAAGGGACTTTGATATCAGCGCCTCTGGTAATTTCTTCCCAGCCCTTATCCATTCCAAATACCCAAGCAAAAAGGACGATTTCTACCATTGCAAACAATACCAAAGAAACCGTTCCTGCCCAGTAATCATATTCATTAAATGCATCTTGAGATAAAACCGTAGGAATTCCAAAGATGAAAATTAATGAGCCAAACAAATAAGCGCCATGGCTATCTTTCCAAGAAAAATTATCTCGCATGAAACCAATTAGTGGCGTCCCCATTGCCATTGAGGAGGTGACCCCTGCAAAAAATAGTAAACCAAACCACATGACTCCGGATAGGGTGCCAAACCAACCCCAACTACCAAATAATTGAGGAAGCACAGCAAAACCGATTCCTAGACCGGACCCTCCAGAAACCATTTGCGAAATTGTTTCAATTCCTAGAAATCCTACTGAAATTGGGATGATAATTGCCGAACCCAACACTACTTCTACAAATTCGTTCATCCATCCTGCAGCCATTGCATTGAGGGCAATATCTTCTTTTGCATTTAGATAAGAAGCATAGCAATGAATACTTCCCATACCTAGTGAGAGTGTAAAAAATATTTGACCAGCAGCTGCAACCCAAACTTTAAAACTCCATATGGAAGAAAAATCAGGAGACCATAAATAATTCAAGCCAACTAAGCCATCATTAATAGCACCACCTGGCGATGCTTCTAATGTAATGCCTGTGACTGCAAGAATCAAACCAAATAGAAGCAAAAGTGGCATTCCAATTTTCGCAACTTTTTCTACCCCGCCACTAATACCTCTTGATAAAATCAAGGTATTCAAGACCAGACAGATCAACCAAAAAATGACGGGTTGATTCGTTCCAAGTTCTATATAGTTGGTAAAAAACGCTTGCAAATTAGCTTGGGTCATGCCGTTAAAAGTACCTGAAACCGAATGATAAGCCCAAGAAAGTGCCCAAGACTCTAAGTAGCAATAAAAGGCTGCCACGGCAACATTGGTAAAGATGCCAAACACTCCAAAGTATTTCCAATATGGAGATTTACCCATTACATCAAAAATAAAGGGTGTTGAATGTTGACCATAACGACCACCATAGCGGCCCATCCCCCACTCGACAAATAATAATGGGAGACCCATCAGTAAGAAACATATTAAATAGGGTATGATAAAAGCTCCACCACCATTTTCAATAGCTTGAGCAGGAAATCTTAAGAAATTTCCAAGACCAACAGCATTCCCTGCCATTGCTAAAATGAGACCTACCCTTGAGCCCCAACCAGAAGATGTTTTATTCGTCATAGCGTAAGTTCGAATATAGTCAAAAAATAGGACATCAGTCTATAAGAGCTAAAGTTTGCTCGAGCGAATGGGGCTGATAACCCAAAACCGTACGGGCCTTATCTAAGTTAAAGCCTGTGCGCGGTGGGCGTTTTGCAGGCTGCTTTAAAGACTCGCTGCTCAACTGCGTAACATGAGTGAGTGGAAGCCCATAAAAAGCAGCAACTCGACTCACTATGTCGTAGATGGATAGGGTTTCTGGACCGCAGATGTGAAAAATCCCGTTTTGCTTCAGTTGACAAATACGCAAACAAGCCCAGGCCAGATCAGGCGCCCAAGTTGGTGCTCTAAATTGATCATTAACTATTTGTAGTGATTGCTGATCTTGCAAAGCTTCTTTTGCCCATAGAATTAGGTTTGATCTTGACAACTGTTCGCCTTTACCGTAAACTATGATGGTTCTTACAATAGAGAAACTTAAACCCTTTGTTCCTTGTAAAATTCTTTCTGCCTCTACTTTTGAACGTGCATAAACACTCAAAGGATTTGGCTGGTCATCCTCTGAATAAGGACCACTCTTACCATCGAAAACAAAATCAGTTGAAAGCAATTGCAAATGTATATTCCACTTCAAACAATACTTGGCCAGCATTTGGACAGCCTGTCTATTGACTAAATCACAAGCCTCGGGCCGCAGTTCACAATGATCTACATTAGTCATTGCAGCAGTATGAATAACGTGAGTTGGCGAATAGCGCTCTAAAATGGTTCTCAAGTTTTGCTCATCAGTGATTTCAAGCGACTCGTAACGATCCTCCGGACATGCCGAATATCGATTAGGTCCACTTGAAGTGGCTAAAAATGCTAACTGCTCAGTAAGACAAAGATCTATCAGTTTTTGGCCCAATAGACCATTACTTCCAGTTATCAATATTTTCATAAGTCCCAAATAGATTGTTTGCGTTTTGACTGAAACTTAAAGTAGTGCTTGTGCTCCAGAATCCATGCCATTATGAGATAGAGCAGAACAGGAGAGCCTAATCCAATAAAGCTTAAATAGATGAATCCGAGCCGGACCTTATTTGTGCGAATACCTAAACGACGTGCCCACCATTCACAAACACCAAATGACTGCAATTCAAAGAAGAAAACAATTTTTTGTAGAAGTCGTCTCATGGCTTAAAACAAAAGGCGCCTTCCGACGCCTTTCTATGATTATAATCTTGGAAGTTGTTTAAACTTACGGTATTCTGGATTGGCAGGTGGTGCCGAATTCGGATCGAAAGACGTACTGGTAATTTTTGCTGTAGTGCGGCGATTGATCGTGTGCAGCATTTCAAACTTTGCTTTGTCTGTGCTTTTGAACTGATTGATGTAGTCTTCTGTTAGCACGACGGTTTTGCCTGATTCATCTACCCATGTTGCAGGTTCCTCTTCTCCGCGTCCGACCGGACGAATTCTACGAGGATCAATACCACATGTTTCAACGAGGTGTTTGTAAACTGCCTTAGCACGATTTTCTGAAAGGACTTGATTTCGCACATCACCACCACGCGCATCTGTATGTGAGAATAGATCGATTGTTACATTTGGATATTCCTTCAACATACTATCTAGAAACTTCAAGGAGTCTAAAGACATACATGAGGCATCATTGATAAAGACCCATTGGTCAAATACATAACGCACTTCTGGAGTACGGATTTCTCCGACTGGCAATAACGGCATCTCGATGAGGAAACTTTGACTTTGGTCGAGGCCCATTGTAGAGATTTTAGCCCCTTTTTTGTCTTCATAATAACCCTCTTTTTCTGCCTTTAAGGTGTATTCTTTACCTGAAAGTATATATCGGCCTTTTTTATCTGGACGTTCTTTCCAGATAATTTTACCTTTAGAATCGGTTACCCCTTCCCAACTTGTTCCGTCAGAAACTGTAACATATACTTTTGCGCCTGCAATTTTCTTAGATTTTTTGCCGGACTCATATACAGTCACACGTAAATCAAAAAGGTTTGGAGGTGTCATAAAGCTCCAAATATCTGGGGCGTACTCCTGATTACTAGATGTCTTGCGTTCAGAGGTGAAAAATCCTGATTTTCCATCAAAATCAGCCATAGCGTAATCATTTCCTTGGGAGTTAAAAGGATATCCCATATTTTTTACGCCAGTCCATTTGTTTTCTCCATTGACTTGTTCAGCGACAAAGAGGTCAAGGCCACCTATACCTGGTAAACCATCAGAGGCAAAATACAATTGTCCTTTAGGACCGATTGACGGAAAAAGTTCGTTTCCTGCCGTATTGAACATAGGACCCATGTTGTGCGGTATGGAATCCCAAACTTTAGCGCGTTTGTTATACTTTACATACCAAAGGTCGCGTCCACCGAATGATTTTTCTCCGTTGAGACTTTGTTTCATGTCAGAGGCAAAAATGAGCATTTGATCATCTGGGGAAAGGCAAGGATGACCAACGGATATGGTATCTGAAATGGTAAGTGATATTTTCACTGGATCATCAAAATCTTCGCCATCAAAAACAGCAGTCCAAATTTCACAACCCAAATCCATCTTTTCTGCATTAGGGCATCGGGTAAAGTAAATATTCTTGCGCTTGGAATCAAAGGTGGCTGACCCTTCGTTTTGCGTAGTGTTCACAACGCCCTTTGTGTCGATAGACTTCACGTTTGTTGGATTGCCATTCACATCGTATTCTGCCATGTATAAATCCATGTATTTCTCTCCAGAAATAGGATCTCGCTTGGCACCAGTACTTTCGTCACGAGAAGAACTAAACACAATGACTTTACCTTTTTTATCCATAAAGGATGGAGCCATGTCCATTTGCTTACTGTTGATTTTTACTTCTGGCTTTACTACCAATTTAGACGATTCAAAATCATCAAAGTCTTTGTATTTCTCACAAGCCATAATCGCGTTATCTACTTCAGTAGTGCGAGATTTTGGTGCGATTCTTTTAAATTCTCGGTAGCTTTTGATCGCATTATCGAAATCTTTCATCATGCGCTGCATATCACCTTTGTAGTAATAAACTTCAGGTACTACATCAAAATACTTGAGTTCAATACAAGTTCCATACCAATCGTTTGCCTTATCAAAAATCTCAATTGCACGGTATGATTCTGCAATTTTAAAAGCCATATCACCTTTTTGACGCAATGAGCCTCGGGCGCCAAGTTTTTTGTAGGCGTCTTGGCAAACATTAATGGCTTCAAAATAATTTCCAGAGATAAAAACTTCATTTGCTTGTCGGACAAATTTTGGATCGGGGGCGTTTTGAGAGAAGCTCACCGATGCTGAGAAAAGCGTAAGAATTGCGGCAATGAATAAGTGTTTCATAAAGCTTAGTTTTAGCTTGGTTTATAACCAAGGAAAGCAAAAATAGAGAAATTTTATTTAAAATCCGAACAATAGGTTCTCCACCGTTCTAATAAGCGCTGAAATCCTTCAGGAAGCTCAGAATCAAACTCTAAGTACTGTTTGGTCCGAGGCTGCACAAAGCCTAATGTTTTGGCATGTAGTGCTTGGCCTGGAAGCAAGGCAAAATTATTAACCATGAACTTTTCGTATGCTGTTGATTTAGTACCCTTTAAGATTCGATTTCCTCCATATTCTAAATCGTTAAATAAAGGGTGGCCAATGGATTGCATGTGCGCGCGAATTTGATGTGTTCTGCCTGTTTCTAGCTTACACTCTATCAGCGTAACATACCCAAAGCGCTCTAATATTTTATAGTGTGTAATTGCTGGTTTGCCGTAGTCTCCATCTGGAAAAACGGTCATTACTTTTCGATTTTTCAAGGATCGCCCTATATGACCTTCAATTGTGCCTTCCTCGCTGAGGTCTCCCCAAACAAGTGCATAATAACGGCGTTCTGTTGTACGATCATAGAATTGTTTGGCTAAATCATTTAATGCATTTTCAGTTTTAGCTATGACCAATAGACCTGTGGTGTGTTTATCGATGCGATGCACCAATCCTGGCCTACCAAAATAATCTTTAGGTCGTGTGGGCAAATGATCAAAATGAAAAACTAATGCGTTTACCAAAGTTCCTGAGTAGTTTCCATAACCGGGATGAACAACCATATTCGCCGGTTTATTCACCACTAACAGATCTTCATCTTCATAGGCAATTTCAATGGGAATATCTTGTGCAATAAGTTCAATTTCTCGAACCGGGTATGGCAAAACAATTGCGATTTCATCTCCTGGTTTTACACGATAGTTTTGTTTGACAGGTTGGCCGTTGACATGGATATTGCCATTTTTTGCAGCTACTTGAATTTTGTTTCTTGAGGTATCGGCCATGCGATCCAACAAAAATTTGTCAATACGGACAACCTCTTGACCTGGATCTGCTTTGAAACGATGATGTTCAAAGAGGTCTGCTTCTTCTACTTCTAGCTCTGTATTTTCGCTCATTAGTGGTTAATGATCAGCTTTAATGTACCCAAGTTACTTTGCGGACACTGCAAGAAATAAACTCCATTTGGCAAGTTACTGATATCAAAAGTGCAATTGGATTGTATTTGCTGAATTTGACCCAAAGCATCTGATAAGATAAGTTGATTTCCTTGGTATATTTTTGGTAATACCACAACAAACTCATTTTGAGCTGGATTAGGGTAAGCATGCCAAGATTCTTTTGGCATGGCGTTATTTGCAAACCCTAAGCTAGCATCTAGAGCGGTTGAAAAGATAGGGTGAATCATCGCTGAACCAGGATATGGAGAGGTAAGCCAAGTAAAGCCGCCGTCAACACTATACTGAATCTTATCTGAGTGGTCGATATTGCGATCCAAGCCGAGATTTAAGCGTTCAGCATCAAGTTGTCTCCATCCAATGAAAAAGGAAGTAGGTACACTTATCTTTTGTGTATCGTTGAAGAAATATGGCACAAAAATACCTTGTTCATCTCCATACAATGGTGTTCTTGGAAAGAATACATCATCTTCGTAAAGCAGAGCGCCAGGTTGTCCGTTTTCATTACTCCAAACGCTTATCAAAAATAATTTATTTGAAACATCTATTACAGACGGCACAAAATGAAATGATACACCGATCAAAGAATCTGCCTCATACGCATCGTATTGAACTGCAAGTCTTGATTGAGCACCTGTTGGTCCAAAAGCTGCTTCTGCACTTCCATCATCGTAGCTATAAAAATTCTGAAAGGGTTGATAATAACTGGTTGTATCATTCAAACCAAGATTTGGAAATTGAACACTTAATTCACCCCTCACGCGAAATGCTTGTTCATTGCCAACTAAATTTGTTGGGAAGGAGCCTAGTGTACTAATATTGTTCAATGAGAGGTATGTAGTGTTGGGTTCGTAATTCAGGTCACCGTTAGACAATTGACTACCTGCAATTGAAAACTGGCCTAAAATCGTCCCAGCTTGATCGATTGTAAATTGACCAGCGAATTGATTGTTTTCTGGTGTCGAGCTTCCGTTGTACAAAGTAACAGGGAAATCGTTGCGAAAAGGTTTAGGAGAATTTTTATAATGATCCCATGGAACTGAGGTATAGTCCTGCAATAGGGAATTCATAGGGTAAACCCACGCAAAATCTTTAAAGAGTGTGTCAATATAGTTAGACTGAGGTCGCAAGTGGACATAATCTATTTGGAAATGATCAAGTGCGCCCGAAAGTGCACCATAGTTACTAAAGCGAAACTGGAACCCTTTTTTGAAGTACTTAGCCTCCGTAACCGGAAAATGTACCACTTTAAAGGGAGACGTTGTATCTCCTGCTATTGCCCAAACATGAAACCATTGATCGAGATCCTTAGCGTAAAACTCTAGTCGCAATGAGTCGGTCGATTCAGGCAAATCACCAAACCCTTCCGATTGTACTAAAAATGAAAAATAAAGTGAATCTGTTGCAGTATAAGGACTGAGGTCTAAGGGCTTTGAATTCAGGTAATCAGCGGTATTTGAGAAGGAGGTGCCAATTGCATACGGAAAACCGGAAGGGTCAAGGCCGTCGAAGGTGACCACTCCAAGCGAACGTGGATTGACTCCAAAACGCATATTGCGATAGGCGTAATTGTCTAGCCAAAGTGCCTCTGGATCATTGAGCGTAGTAAAAAAAATACGCGCAGAATCTTGGACATAACTGGGGTTTTGTACCCAAATGGTATCTGGGGTATCTGGAATTCCAATTGTATCATAGATATAATATGGCGGATAAAGATTTAAAGTTTGATAACTGAGCGGAAAAGCTGAAAAGTCAGCAATTTTAACGGCAACAGTTGGAAAAATAGAATCGGTGAAAGTACTTGATGTGATGTCAAAAGTCCTACGAAAAGTAGCCTGATCGGTGAAAAACTGCGACGAGGCAAGTGGCAAATTAGTACTAGGATTAAGTAAATGATAATATAACTCGGAACTCAGCCCAGGATCATTAAATTGAGCAGTATATTTTTGGAATTTATCTGAAGAAAATTCATCAAAAAATGGCAAATCAAGGGTATCCGGGATGTAGAAAAATGTGCTATCGATGCTGTTAGAGGTGCTCTTCAAATGTTCCGTAGTTGCAGACAACTGAAAATTTCTCATGACGGGCCCTATTTCTATTGTCTGAGACGATGCGCAAATAATATGGAAAAAAGTAAAAGTGAAAAAAAGAATACGCTTCATGCTTATGGATTTTGTCCGCCTCCGCCTTTTTGCATCGAGAGGATAAATTGGGTAGATTTAAAAACGGTAGTTCCTTCAATATATTCTGGTGACTGAGAAAAAATGATCGCTGTTGCAGAGTCTTGACTCGTTAAACAATCCTGACAAATAAAGGTATAGCTACTTACTCCAAGGGTATCAAAAATATATTTCGCCTCTGAAATGGTGAGCCCAAGTAGGTTTGGTAAAGCCAATGGTTCACCTTCGTCATTTTGCCCGACAATAAGCGTTATTACAGCACCTATTGGAATGTGCTCACCTTCTATTATCTTTCTGCCATTATAGCGTTGATCAAGCACTGAGCCGTTAGCCTCGGCTGATGGTCTATACTGTATGACACAACGCAGCCCACGCTGTTCTAGGATACTTTGTGCAAATTGAACTTGCTTATGCAATAAACTTGGCATTTCAACAAGTTGGCTTTTCTTAGACAAACGAAGGCCAATTATACGACCAGATTTCACATATACTTGAGAAAGTGAAGTTGGTTCCACTAGCTGTTCCACGACGGTTCCTTCGGGTAAGTTTGGCTCGTAAATACTATCCAAAATTTGATACGTAAGGTCGAGCTCTTCAATTCGATTTTTGGCTTTCTCGCCAGCAATTCCCACTAAATTTGGAACGGCAATTCTTTCGCCGTGGTTGGTGGCAAAATCGAGATAAAGCATCGTTGAGAATACTACAACTAAATAAAATAAGATCACTAAACCAAAATGTTTCCAGAAGTGTTTGGACCTTATATATGGAATAATTAATCGTAACGTACTTTTGATTTTTTCCAACATAAACGATGCTTATTATTGTACAAAGATGCTTAGAAATTTGGAGAAAGTGCGTGTGATTGGAAGAAGTCCTCAATAAACTGAAGAGCTTCATCAGTAGAGTCTGTAATTTTGAATAAATCCAGATCGGCTTCAGAAATGAGTCCTTCGGTAAGTTGCACGTTTTTTACCCAATCGAAAAGTCCTTGCCAAAACGCACTTCCAAATAATACGATTGGCCTTTTCGCAATTTTTCGGGTTTGAATCAGCGTAATCGCTTCAAAAAACTCATCTAATGTCCCAAAACCTCCTGGCATGATAACAAATGCCTGAGCATATTTAACGAAAATCACTTTTCTAACAAAGAAATAATCAAATTCCAAATAATGATCACGGTCAATGTACTGATTGTGAAACTGCTCAAAAGGTAAATCAATATTGAGTCCAACAGAAGTGCCTCCACCCTGTTTGGCACCTTTATTACCTGCTTCCATGATGCCTGGACCTCCTCCGGTGATGACACCATACCCCGCTTTGGCAATTTTTTCAGCTAGTTCTACTGTTTTTAAATAATAATGCTGATCCGATTTAGTACGTGCGGAACCAAAAATAGATATACAAGGACCGGCCTTTGCCATTTTATCGTACCCTTCGACAAATTCGGCCATAATTTTGAATATTGACCAGCTGTCAGTGCTTTTGATATCAGACCAATCTTTACGTAAATTTTCCATTCTAAGTTATTTGATGATACCCACTTCGTACAATTTAGGCCAATATTTACCGGTCATGTATGTTTTTCCAGATTTTGGATTATGGGCGATTCCGTTCAAAACTTCACCATTCCCCTTACCTAATGCAACTAAATTACTGGCGTCGATAAGGGCAATTACCCTTCCCATAACTGGTTCAATTACAGCAACAAAATTCGTTCCATAAATATTAGCATAAATGTAACCGTCAATGTATTCTAATTCATTTAGCTGTGGCAACGGACCCTGGTCTGTATAAATTTCAATTGTTCGCGTGGTTTGAAAAGTCTTTGGATCTCGAAAAGTAATGCGTTCAGTTCCATCTGACATGATCAATTGACGTCCATCTGTGCACAAGCCCCAACCCTCTCCAGCATAAGAAAATTCTTTTTTCAATTGGAAAGACTTCAGATCGTAAACAAAACATTGGTGGTTTTTCCATGTAAGCTGAAAAATTTCATCGTTTAGGATGGTAATTCCCTCGCCAAATTTAGTGGCGTCAAGATGCTGTTTAAAAGTGGTTTCACCCTGTGCTATCGGCTGGCCTGTCGTTAAATTCATTTTAGCAACCATGGAGCTACCGTCTTGGTTAGGATCTCCGGTTGACTCATATAAGTCTCCGTTCCAAAATGTAAGTCCTTGCGTATAATTGCGGGTGTCATGAGGAAAAGAAGCGCCTAGTGTTAAGGACCATTTTTCCGGTTTGATATCAGACAAAATACGCAAGTTGCGTTGTATATTAAACAAATTGCCGTTTGCATCTTTGATTTGCAAGTCTAGCAAATAAGCTCCCGGCTTGAAATTTTGAGTCTCCAGAAAATAGGTTTCTTTTTCCTTGGGATTGGCAACTCGCAGCACAACAGAATCAGCGATTTTTAGTACTAAATCAGTGCCATTTTCATTGATTTTTAGCGGTATGGCGGCAGTTTTTCCAAACGTAACGGCTAAATTTTCTTTAAATCCGAATGTGGCAGGTTGTGAGACATTTTGGTCGGAAGATGAGTTAAATAAAGGTGCCAAAAAGCCAACCAAAAGACCGAGCACCAACACCCAAATAATTACTTTTTTCATTTATCGAGGATCAATTGTTCAATAGCCTTAGCCTGTATGGAGCCATGACTTTCTGCGTATATTACCTTACTTTTTGAGAGTACGATGCACTGTGGGGACTCATGCCAAACTTGGGTTTCTGAAGCAACCAAATTAGATAATTCTCGAAATGCAATGAGATCTAAAAACCAAAACGAAATGGCCGTTGACTTGAAAAGATCGCTATTCTCAAAACGATTCAAAACCATTGAAGAAATTGAACAGCGTGTGCTGTGTTTGAAAATCAATTGTGGTGAAAGTTCAGATGCACTCAATATATCGGCCCATTGTTTTGAATCTGAAAAATGTTGCCAACTCATAGCATTCCGGGTTTAAATTGCTTTAAGAAACGAACATCATTTTCGGAATATAGACGTAAATCAGTCACTCGATACTTGAGCTGTGCGATACGCTCCACACCCATTCCAAAAGCGTAACCTGTATATTCGTTTGAATCAATACCGCAAGCTTCGAGGACGTTTGGGTCGACCATTCCACAACCCATAATTTCTAACCAACCAGTATATTTACAAACATTACAGCCTTGCGCGTTACAAAGCGAGCATGAAACGTCAACCTCAGCACTTGGCTCCGTAAATGGAAAATAAGAAGGCCTCATTCGTATTTGGGTTTGTGGGCCAAATAACGCTTGAGCAAAATATAACAACGTTTGTTTGAGGTCTGCGAAAGAAACTCCTTTGTCTATGTATAAGCCTTCAACTTGATGAAAAAAGCAGTGAGCCCTGGCAGAAATTGCTTCATTTCTGTAAACACGACCCGGAGAAATTGTTCGAATGGGTGGCGCTTGATTTTCCATTACACGCACCTGCACGCTGCTGGTATGGGTACGCAAGGCCAACTCATTTGCTCCTTTTTGAATAAAAAAAGTGTCCTGCATGTCACGAGCGGGATGTTCAGGTGGAAAATTGAGAGCCGTAAAATTATGCCAGTCATCTTCAATTTCAGGGCCCTCCGAAACCACAAAGCCTATCTTATTAAATATTTCAATGATTTCTCTGCGAATCAGCGAAAGCGGGTGATGCGCCCCCACCATTGGATCTCCAGCAGGTTTGGTTAGATCTTCGGCACGGCTAGACTGAAGCGTTTGAGTAAGTGCTGCCTTAGCTTCGTGGTAAATCTGCTCAGCTCGTTCCTTGAGCGCATTGACCTGTTGGCCATAACTGCGCTTCTCCTCGTTAGGAATGTCTTTAATGGCTGCATACAAATCCTTGAGGACGTTTTTAGAACCTAGAAAACGGATCCGGAATTGTTCTAGCGCGTGTTCGTCTTGGACCTGGACTTGACTTAATTCTTGTGATAAAATTTCAATACTCATTTTTAAGCGGTTCTATTGTAACCTTTTGACCCTTGTTGTTGTTTAACAATAAAAATCTTGGTCTTCATGCAAATGTACAAGAAAAAAAAACTGAACGTGCTCGCCTTGTGCTCATTTATATGGTTACTCGGCACAGGCATTTTATTTGGCTCTTGTAAAGAAACACCCCCCACCACCTTAGAGGTAACAGTAGTTAATGCCAACGGCACTGTTTTAGCCGATGCAAAAGTATGGCTGGTTGCTGAACCAACAGACACCACACACAATCCATTAGCAGTTCAAGATAGCACTGTTTCTAACGATTCTGGAAAAGCCTACTTTGACCTAACAAACTTTTACAAACCTGGCCAAATTGGGGTAATGCAGATCAAAGTAAAGGGTTTTTATTTTGGACTCACTGGAGAGGCCCTAGCGGAAATTACTGAACAAGAGCGCAATCAAGTACTCCTACAAATACAATAATCACTCCTTTCGAAGTTTTAAAATTCAAAAATTAAAATGTAAATTTGAAACATTCAAAACCTATGAAAACTATTTTAAACAGCTTTTTAGCGCTTACAGTGCTCCTCATTTTGGGTAGTTGCGAGCCCACAGACCCAGCAATTATTAAGGTCTTTGTTCGTTCTTCATCGAATCAACTCATAGACGGTGCTAAGGTGATTATTATTGGAGATCAACAATCCACTCCAGCAACGTTCGCGTACGTTGATACTACTTATACCAACTCTTCTGGTTTCACCACCTTCGCTATGGATCCGTATTTCACACTTGCAGGCGAAAGCAATAAAACTGGATATTTTGACATTATTGTCAAGTATAATAACAAAACAGCTTATGGCTACACTAGAGCTAAAGTGCATACTACAGCTGTTGAAACCATCTATTTACCCAACTAAACGCCATGAAAAAATTTCTTTTGTTTGCTGTTGCTGCTACAACTCTTGTTTCTTTGAGTTCTTGCCGTAAAAAAATGGATACCATTGCCCATATTTATGTCAAAGATGAAACAAACGCAAGTGTCTCCAATGCCATGGTTGTTTTATACGGTACAAACACGCAGAGTACACCGCAGCAGGTAGCTGTTTTTGATACTGCCTACACGAACTTGAATGGACTTGCTACATTCAACTACAATGAATTGTATCAGTTGGGGCAAGCGGGTGTAGCTGTTCTTGACATTAAGGCCCAAAAAGGCAATAAAATTGGCCAAGGCATTATCAAAATCGAAGCTGAAAAAATCAACGAAGAAACCGTTTTTATTCAGCCCTAAGTTTTAAGCTACAATCTTCCTAACAGCCTCTTTTCCTAGGCCGATTATCTCTTGTAAATCAAGGAATACCTGAGCTGATTCAGGAAATTTTATTTCGTATTCCGTGATGAACCCGAGCTCAAATCTGCACATGTAGTCGCTCACCTCTATCCCCAAGGTTTTTTGCAGTTTAGAAACGAGCCCATTAAGCTGTGACATCCTAATAACAAGCTTAGATTCATAGAATAAAACGTCGTCTTGCATACGTCCTACTAGGGTTACTTCGGCGTCTTGGTTATTAAACCAAATGTGTTGAATTGCAAATGTTTTGTTCATAGCTTTTGTTTTGATGATACAAAGCTCTGATAGAAGATCGTAAACGATTTACGTTCATCTTTTTCATTTACCATTTCCGGAATAAATCCTTAATTTTACAACATGTCTGAGGATAAACCAATGTCATTTTTAGATCACCTGGAAGAACTCCGCTGGCGCTTGTTGCGTGCTGCGGTTGCGGTTATCTTTTTTTCTGTTATTATCTGGATCTATCAACGAGAAATCATGGAAAACATCTTCCTTAATATGGTAGATCCTGATTTCTTTTCTTTCAGATTACTTTGCCAATACCTAGGTGTCTGCGTAGAAGAAATCACGATCGATTTCCAAAGCACCACACTTGCAGGTCAATTTTCATACGCGCTCATGATGAGTATCATGGGTGGAGTTGTATTAGCCTTCCCCTACATCTTTTATCAACTTTGGGCTTTTGTGAAGCCCGGTCTAAAGGGGAATGAAAAACAAATGGCGAAAGGAATCGTATTCTATGTGAGTTTATTATTTTTCTCGGGAATATTATTCGGCTATTATGTAGTGGCTCCACTCAGCGTTCAATTTTTTGGGAACTTTCAGATCACACCTGAAATCAAAACAGATGTCACCATTGCTTCCTACATGAGCACTATTTTATCAACTGTCTTTTATACCGGCTTGTTTTTTTTATTTCCAATAGTGACCTTTTTGTTGGTAAAAATCGGGCTCTTTACCCCTGAATTTCTGATCAAGTATCGCAAACATGCCATTGTAATCATACTTATTCTAGCCGCTGTGATTACACCTCCTGATGTTATATCTCAGGTAATCGTCACAATCCCGATTTACGTACTCTATGAAGTGAGTATATTAGTCGCCAAACGAGTCGTTAAAACTGACCAAGCATAAGCAGTTACTCACCTAATAATTGTAAATTCAATTCGTGAAACTTAGAACGCAAGATATCTGCAAAAGCTACCGTGGCCGAACGGTGGTGAATGGTGTAAGTGTAGAAGTAAGTCAAGGAGAAATCGTAGGACTACTGGGGCCGAATGGCGCAGGAAAAACAACTTCATTTTACATGATGGTTGGCTTGGTTAAACCGGACTCAGGGCATGTTTTTCTGGATAATATAGAAATTACCAAATTACCCATGTATAAACGAGCTCAATTGGGACTAGGTTATTTACCGCAAGAAGTTTCTGTATTCAGAAAGCTCAGTGTAGAGGACAATATTATGGCAATCCTAGAAATGGGGCCACTCAATAAGGCAGAAAGGATTGCAAAACTAGAACGCCTACTCGAAGAATTTAGCCTTACACATGTCCGAAAAAACCTAGGCAATCGCCTTTCTGGCGGCGAAAAACGCCGTACAGAAATTGCTCGTGCCTTAGCAACTGATCCAAAATTTGTTTTATTAGACGAGCCGTTTGCAGGCGTCGATCCCATTGCTGTAGAAGATATCCAAGCAATCGTATCTGAATTAAAAAAACGCAATATCGGTATATTAATTACAGACCACAACGTACAAGAGACCCTCTCCATTACCGATCGTGCTTATCTATTGTTTGAGGGGAAAATCTTGAAATCTGGAAGTGCAGAAGAATTGGCTGCAGACGAACAAGTAAGAAAGGTTTATTTAGGCCAAAATTTTGTTTTGAGGCGCTCTTGATACTAGCGGAGCAGTTGAATAGTACCTTCGCGCTGTCTGCGAATAAATGGCTCATGACAAGGTCTGAACTTTAAGACATAATTATACAAGCCGTCTTGACATATACTACCATTAAATGTACCATCCCAACCCTCATCGCTATTCTGAGTTTTAAAAACAAGCTCCCCCCAACGGTCAAAAATCTCTAGTGACCAATCTGTGACCTCAAAGTCGGTAACCACATTAAACACATCGTTACGGCCATTTCCATCAGGAATGAATGTATTGGGAGCATAAATACTAAAGGGTTCTACTTCAATAGTTGCATAGGCTGTGTCTGAACAACCAAAACCATTAGTAACCACTTGCATTGGATAATCTGTTCCCCCATTTTGGTATGAATGTACAAAATTGGGAACGGAATATTGTATACTTCGGCCCTCCACAAAGTATTGATAGCTTGTAGCATCTAGAGATAAATCTGTGAAAACAGCCTCATTCTGACAAACATCGATGTGATCAGGACTGATCGTAAATCCTGCCTGAGGTGAAGGGTAGACATTTACAACATCTTGTTGTGCCATGAATAATGTATCCTGACAACCAATTTGTTCAATAAGCGTGAGAGTCACTGTATAATTTCCAGGTTGATTATAAGTATGTAAGACATTGATGCCCTGAACTTGAGTCCCATCTCCTAAATTCCAGATATAGGTTGTGGGAACCTCGCTTTGGCTCAGGTTGATGAATTGTGCTTGAGAAGGAGCGCATTGTAGTGCTTCTAAAAACATAAAGTCGATGCTCGGATGACCATAAATATGGACAATAGCCACAGCTGTATCCGCACAAAGCGTATTTTGACCTATCAAGAGGACTTGTTGGCTCCCGTTTTGATCAAATAGTACTGAATTTCCAGTTAATTGACTACTTATTGTTGGGGTCGCAAAGAGACCGAAATCCCAGGTGTAAGTCGTGCCTAAAGGACCATTTACTTGAGCATCAAATGTAAAATAATCATCAATGCAAAGCGAATCAGTATGCGTAATATTCAATTCGATAGGTTGCTCAATTATAACATTAACAGTGGTAGTATCTAAACAATTTGGAGAGGAGCCTGCGATTAGTGTAACGGGATAGACACCAGGTCCCGCAAAAGTAACTGTAGGCTGCATCTGATTACTAAATTGACCATTTCCAAAATCCCAATTGTAGAGAATTGCATTTTGAGATGCGTTGCCAAAAGGTATGGTATAGCCAAGGCATTCCACCTGAGACGGCACTACTATGTTTGCAATTGCCTCTCCAAAAATATATATGGAATCTAAGAAAGTTTGTTGACAATAAGGCGTAGTTGCTTCAAGGATAATTGAATGAAAACCAGGAGAAGAAAAGGAGACTGCAGGTACAACAAGACTGCTGGCCTGCAGCACTGAAGCACTAGGTGGAAAAGTCCATGTCAAGTTAGCCGAAGGGTCGGATATTTGCGCAACAAAATCATGGCTATTTCCAGTTAGGCATAGGGAATCTTGAGTTGACCATTCAAGTAAGAGCTCTTCATTAACAGTAATTTCAATGTATGCAGTATCAGTACAATTCTGACCTGGGTTGACTATTAATTGTGCCGTGTATGTTCCAGAGCTTGGATAGGTATAGGTAGGTTCAAATAGCGGGCTTACATCTGCATTCGTTCCTGGTACTCCAAAATCCCAACTATAATTTGTGCCACCGAACGATAAGTTGTCAAATTGTACCGTTAGACCATCACAGTACCCATTAAAAGTGGGCAATTGATCTTGCATAGGTAAAATAGCCGCCAATTGAATGTTACAATCAAAAACTCTAAATAGGAAATCCCGAACCGTTTCACCGATAAGCTGACCGTTGCGATATTCCTGGACTCGAACCCCAACAACAAACAACCCTACTAAATTAGGACTAACCGTTAAAAGACCCGTACTTGGGTGTATGATAGTCGAAGAGCCAGGACCAAGTGGAATTGCTGCGTTGAAACTTGGTTGCCAAGTAACAGGAAAATAAGGTGGTGGTGGCATCTGTAAGGGTTGCGGATTTCCAGAAGTGGCTCCTGCATATGGAGTCACTAAGGAGTAAACTAATTGATCCCCGTCTGGGTCTGTAGCAGAATGGTCAAAAACAAGCTGATCATTATTACAAAGTAAAACTGGTGGGTAGTTAGTAAAGCGTGGGCTACTATTATTACTCGCATTGGTATTTGAACCTGGAACTTGCGCTACTAAAGTGAGGCCTGTGTCATCGGGAAATTGCAAATTAGATATGTTCGGTCCTCGACAGCACCGTTGATAAGACACGATATAGCCTCCTGGTATGGGCGGAAGGGTCAATACTACTTGGTAAATGGCACGCTCCACACAAATTCCTGATGGCTGTGTAGCACATGGATTGTTGAAATTAATGGGTAAGACAACAGAACCTGGAAACGGCACTTGAACAGTTTGGTAATGAATATTCCCCTGTGTGAAAATTGACAGATAAAGCGGATTATCATACTGTGCACCTGTTGAGGCACAATCCCGATAAAGTGTAATAAAAAAACGATATTGATTGTTCCCTAAATAATTGTAATAGATGTCACCGCCAATGATGTGCGAAGCCAAAGACCACCCCGAAAAGAGTAGTGAAAGACTTAAGAAGAGTGTTTTTAGCTTGTGCACAGTGTTACAACGCAAAATTAAGGCTTTGGTTGTTCGTGTACAAACAGTAAATTTGTAAAAAATTAGAAGGATGGAAAATTATGATGTGGTAGTAATCGGTTCAGGTCCTGGCGGATACGTTTCAGCTTTGCGTTGTGCTCAACTTGGACTCAAAACAGCTTTGATAGAAAAATATAGCACTTTAGGCGGAACTTGTTTAAATGTGGGTTGTATTCCATCTAAAGCACTACTTGATTCTTCTGAACATTTTTACAATGCTCAGCATCATTTTTCAGCTCATGGAATAGAAGTAAAAGGACTCCAAGCAAACCTTACACAAATGATTGCTCGTAAAAATGAAGTTGTATCTCAAACTTGCGCTGGAGTCAAGTATCTTATGGACAAAAATAAAATTACCGTATACCAAGGTGTTGGTTCTTTTATTGATGCACATACGGTTGAAATAAAAGGTGAAAACACCATTCAAATTAGTGCTAAAAACATAATTATTGCTACCGGAAGTAAACCCAATTATTTCCCAGGTATGGAACCTGATAAAAAACGCATCATTACCTCTACAGAAGCTCTTGAGCTAAAAGAAATCCCGAAAAAAATGCTCGTTATTGGTGGAGGGGTAATAGGTCTTGAATTAGGATCCGTTTATGCACGTTTAGGGTCCGTAGTTGAAGTTGTTGAATTTGCCCCAAGTATTCTACCAACTATGGATGCAGGAATTGGTAAAGAATTTACTAAAATTCTCAAAAAAGAAGGATTCAAATTCCATATGGAACACAAAGTACTCGGAGTTGTGAACAATGGCAAAAAAGTAATCCTAACTGCAGCAAATAAAAAAGGAGAGCAAGTTCAACTTGAGGCAGATTATTGTCTAGTGGCAGTTGGTCGAAAAGCTTATACAGAGGGCTTAGGCCTTGAAAAAGCAGGAGTACAAATAAATCAACGAGGTCAGATTGAAGTTAATGACCACCTACAAACAGCTGTTTCACATATCTATGCAATTGGTGATGTTGTGCGTGGAGCAATGCTAGCTCACAAAGCCGAAGAAGAAGGTGTTTTTGTTGCTGAACAAATTGCAGGTCAAAAGCCTCACATCAATTACAACCTCATCCCAGGTGTTGTTTATACTTGGCCTGAAATTGCCGCAGTCGGGCAAACAGAAGAAGAGCTCAAAACAGTAGGCCGCGCATACAAGTCTGGATCTTTTCCTATTAAAGCACTAGGTAGAGCACGAGCAAGTATGGACACAAGTGGATTTGTGAAAATACTAGCTGATGCAGACACAGATGAAATCTTAGGAGTTCATATGATTGCACCACGAGCGGCAGATTTGATCATGGAGGCGGTAACCGCCATGGAATATCGCGCCTCAGCTGAAGATATAGCCCGCATTTGTCATGGTCATCCAACTTACTCGGAGGCTGTAAAAGAAGCCGCACTAGCAGCCACTGCGGATCGAGCACTTCACATATAACTAAGGCCGAGGACTAAACGCATTTTGGATATGTGTAAGATCAGTATGATTACTATTGTGCACTATTGAAAGCACATCAAATCTTACTTCATAAGGCCATTGTACTGATTTGGTGTAGTAATTAGCAACCCGAATTAATTGCTTTTGTTTTGCCCAATTCACTGCACGCCAAGGCTCTCCAAACTCAGCGCTGTGACGTGTCTTTACCTCTACTACGACTAATGTCCGCTCCTTGGTCAAAATCAAATCGATTTCCATTCGATTGAATTTGAAATTACGGGCTCTAAGGATATAGCCTTGGCTCAACAGATATTGTAAGGCGTAAGCTTCTCCCCACTTACCGAGCTCATCATGCTTCATGTTGCTTATTCTTTCTTGGAAGAGAACCAAATTAAGCGAAAATTGCCCTTATCTTTACAGTGAAAATACCTATGCGCAAACAATTTATTAAAAATATAAAGGGGCTTGTTCAGGCTGGAGAGGACCTTCCGACGGTGTTGCGCGGCTCACAAATGAACCAACTACCCGTCATTGAAAATGCATATTTAGCTTTAGAAGATAACGAAGTGATTGCCTACGGTCCAATGGATGAATGGCCCGGAATCATTGATTGGCGTGATGTAGAAATAATTGATGCTAGCAATTGTTATGTGCTCCCCGCATTTATCGATTCACATACCCATACTGTTTTTGCTGCAAGCAGAGAAGAGGAATTCGTTGACCGGATCAGCGGTCTTAGTTATGAAGAAATAGCTAATAAAGGCGGAGGCATACTCAACTCTGCAAAAAAACTTAATGAGATGTCTGAAAAGGACTTGTTTAACGCTGCCCTACAACGCCTTCAAAAAATGCAGGCTGCAGGAACAGGAGCCGTTGAAATTAAATCTGGTTATGGTTTGAGCGTCGAAGGCGAATTGAAAATGTTGCGTGTAATTCAGCAGCTCAAACAAAAGGCACCCATCTCAATCAAAGCTACATTTCTTGGTGCCCATGCAATTCCTCAATCTTATAAAAATAATCGAGAAGCATATATTTCACTATTAATTAATGATATACTGCCTGTCATCGCTACCGAACAGCTTGCTGATTATATTGATGTATTTTGTGAAAGAAATTATTTCAGTAAAGCTGAAATGGAGCAAATCCTGGATGCGGGGGCAAAATATGGTCTCAAACCAAAAGTACATGTCAACCAATTCTCTGTGCTAGGAGGAGTCCCTGCTGCAATTGCCAAAGGCGCAATTTCAGTGGATCACCTTGAAGAACTCGATCAGAACGACCTGAACACATTAGCACAAAGCAATTGTGTAGCCACTCTTTTACCCGGATGTTCCCATTTTTTATCTATACCATACGGTGCAGCAAAAGAATTGATGGCAGCAAATGCAATCGTTGCTTTGGCAAGTGATTTCAACCCCGGCTCCTCGCCAAGTTATGATCTGATGCATGTATTATCCTTAGCCTGTATCAAGATGAAAATGACTCCAGAAGCAGCCATAAATGCACTAACCATAAACGCGGCAGCGGCACTTGAACTTGGGCATACTAATGGCAAAATCGCATTAGGAAGAAAATCTCCCATTATTTTGACTAACGAAATTCCATCGCTTGCCTATTTAGCATACGCCTACACAGAAAAACACATTCAACGTGTTTTTATTTAACTAACTTTGATTGCATGCGCGCTTTACTCCTTGTGATGACTTTATTGAGTTCCAATCTAGGACTCACGCAACTCTTAGAGCTTGATAAAGAATTGCTTTGGGAGATTACACCACCTAAATCTAGCGTTAAATCCTATTTATTCGGTACGCTTCATGCAAATAATCGTGAACTTTTCGAGCTTTCTGACAGTGTTTATATTGCCATTGACAATGCTGAAAAAATCATTCTTGAGACCGATATTTATCAACTGTTCACCACAGTTGACACCAGAAAAAACTTACCAGAAACCCATTTTGACGACAAGGGGAAGCCTTATACAAGTCTTATTCAGACTTCACCAACGCTCTATGGTACCGAGGATGGGATGCCTCAATTTTTAGACGCCTATATTCAGGGAATTGGCCTACAGCTAGGTAAAGAATTCATAGGGCTTGAAGAATTAGAAGCACAATATGCCTTAGCCAATGAAATTAGGCTGAGTCAACGACGAATTTTGGACAATCAAATCAATGCCTTTACGCAAGAAAAATTAAAAGAACTCTACTTGCGCGGTGACCTTGATGCATTGCAGCGTTTTATGAAGGCTTATCTTTCTGTACAAGAAAACCTCTACGAAGAAGTGATTGTGAATCGCAATCGACAGATGTTAACAAAAATATTGGAGCAACTCCAAACACAACAATCTTTATTTTGTGCAGTGGGTGCAGGTCATCTCGGCGGTGAAGAAGGTCTATTACAACTCTTGCGCGAACGCGGTTACAAAATTCGACCTGTACGCTGGACAATCAGCCCTGTAGCACCAAAAAGCAAGTTGTTAATCAAAAAACAAACGGAGTCGGTTTATGTAGACGAAAGATCTGGATTAGTAGCTAAGTTTCCGGGGAAACCAATCACCCTTGTCTTGCCAGATAGTTCATTAAAAATTGTTTATCGAGAACTAGGACAGGGCAATACCTTTGATATCAATATCCAAGAACTCGACACCACTCTTTCGATGGAAGAATTAGCGAGTATTTATATCCATCCACCAGCTGGCACCTCTATTATAAAAAGAATACTCGATGATGAATCTGTGGTTTTTCAAGGATTATCAGATACCTACCCCGAGGGACTCAATTATGTTCAAATTCAATTTGGAGAAGGCTACTTTGCGGTTATCAAATGTTATGGAGGTCATAAATTCATGCATTCCAACCGACCTCCTTCTTTTTTTGAAAAAGTATGGTTCGACTGATCTAAAAATATAGGCCAATGAAATTCCTAGATCAATTAGCCAAAGACATCTTACAAAGAGGACGAGACCCAAAGTACCTTACCGTTCTACTTCCCTCTGAACGAGCAAAGCGTTACTTACTCAATGCCCTATATGTTGCCAATAATGGACCATTAATTTCACCTCATATTCTAACCATTGATCAATGGGTAGATTCGATGTGTAAGAAACAAATATTACACTCAACAAAAATTCTACTTGAGCTTTACAACATTTATCAAGAATGCTTCAGGGAAGATGCGCTACCTTTTGAAGACTACCTCACCTGGGGGCCCATACTACTCTCTGATTTTGATGATGTCGATCGCTATTTGGTAGATCATCAGCAACTCTATAAAAACCTGGCTTCTATCAAAGCACTGGAAAGTTGGCAAATTGATGAAGAAAACTATTCGGCATCACAAAAAAAATTCATGTTATTCTGGGAACTAATTCCTCAACTTCATGAAGGCCTTCAAAAAAAATTCAAGGAATTAAACGCGTGTAGCAAGGCTCAGGCATACAGGCAACTTGCAGAAAATCCTACAGCTTATTTTGATGAACATCTGTATTATCTTTTTGTCGGATTCAATGCTTTATCTGGAGCAGAACAGCATATCATAAAGTACTTGATTGATAAAAAACAGGCAGAATTTATCATTGATTCAGATCCTTTTTACCTCGATAATAAATTTCATGAAGCTGGGCACTTTCAGCGCAAAAACCTACAATATTTTGGCATTAAGACTCCAAAAAATCTTGCTCCAAAACTTCAAGCAGACAAGTACCAAGTAAAAGTAATTGAGTGTGCACAACATATTGGACAGGTCAAAGTGCTTGCAACCGAATTATTAGAAAATCCTGTCGCTGATTGGAGCGAAGTTCTAGTACTGTTAGCAGATGAAGATCTCGTCCATGCTGCCATTCGCAATATTCCAAAAATTGTAGGCCAAGCCAATATCACTCTTGGTTTACCACTTGATCAAACTCCAGTGAGAACTTGGGTAGACCTCTGCTTTCAAATTCAAGAAAACCAACTCAAATTCAAATCAAAAGCTCTTTATTACAAGGATTTTCAACGCTTTTGTCACCACGCATTCACCTCGATTGCCTTTAATCCGCAGCAACAAGCGCAATTGGCAAAAGCAGAATTTCTAACCATTAAAAATAATCGAGTATTTCAAAATCCCACTAACCTACCACTAGAGCCTGCTCTTTTAAAAGTCATTGAATTAGTGGCAACTTCGTGGGATTCCAACTGGAACAAAGCACTTCAACAAATTCGACAACTCAATCAAATCATGCTGGAGTATATTCCAGAAGCGCATGATTTTGAACGCACCGCACTCCTGTCTTTTGAACTTGCCTGTCGCCAATTTGAAATTTTTGTAAACACTGATTTTCCTACAATGGCGCTCAGTAGCTTCAAGAAATTATTTTACCAACACTGGACGCGAAGCAATTTAGCCTACTTAGGTAGTCCAACAGAAGGCTTACAATTAACAGGTTTACTTGAGACTCGCTTACTCGACTTTGAACGCATTTATGTACTTGGTATGAATGAAGGTAAATTACCTCCGACGAACCCTATACAGAGTATTATACCTATGGACCTTCGAGCCGCTTTTGGAATGCCAAATAATCGGGATAAACAAGGTTTATTTGCACAACATTTTTACAGATTACTTCACCACGCTCGCGAACTTGTATTCACTTATACTTCTACAAGTGAAGTTTTAGGAAGTCATGAACGTAGCCGCTACCTTTTACAACTGAAAATGGAGTGGCTGCAACAAAATTCAAATGTATCTTGGCAAGAGTTTTTCTATCAAATTCCAGCAGCTGAACAAATAAGCACCCAAACACTCATACCAAAAACACCAGCAATACAAAATCGCATTAAGACTTACCTCAATGGTAATGTTTCTGCATCTGCATTGCGCAAATATATGATGTGTCCGCTTGATTTCTATTACCGATATATTGTTGAATTCGGAGAAGAGGATGAAGTAGAAGAAGATTTAGCCACAAGCACCTTTGGCTCACTGATTCACAATTGTCTTGAAGAACTTTACACTCCTTTTGCACAAAGAAATAAAGATGGTGAACTAGTAGAGCCTACACCAGGTCCGTTGACCGAACAAGCTATTTCTGTTATGCTCACCACCTTTCCTGACATCTTACGGAAATCTTTTCTAAACTATTTTGATCAAAATGAAGCCCTTTTTTCAAGGGGTAAGAACTTGCTGAGTTTTGAAATGGCCCTAGACCTTACCCAACAAATGTTACTCAAAGAGTTGGCTTTCGTCAAATCTTTAAATGAACCACTTCATATCATACAACTAGAAGGAAAATTTGAACTTGCTCAAACGGTACAAGTCAAAACTGAGCAAATTCCTATACAATTTGTTGGATACATCGACAGGATTGATCGGATAGGTAAAGACCATTACCGAGTCATAGACTACAAATCAGGAAAAGTGAAGGAAACCGACGTTAAAATGGCGCTAAAAGACGATCCATATGTCAACCTAAGCAAGCCAAAACATACACTTCAACTTTGTTTATACAGCCTCTTCTTTCAAGCGTATTTTGGACATTTGCCTGCTGAAGCTCGTATTGAATCACTTATTAATAGGGACGAAAACTTTGCACTTAATATTGATAAGAACCCTGCGATTGACGAGGTTCCGTCAATTTTTAAGGAAGGCATGGAAACGCTTGTATTAGAGTTACTCAATGAACAAATTCCCTTCTCTCACTTAGAAAACTCCAAATATTGTCAGTTCTGCACATAAAAAAACCTGGAAGGATATCCCAGGTTTTACTGCAAGATAATTAAAACCAAAATGAACAATGACTTGCTCTTTTATTAGAGACGTAATTCAGTTCAATAGGGTTGCTTTAGTATAATTCTAATTTGAGCGCTGAGCGGTAATCTTTGATTTCTTCGCGGTTGATTTTGTGCTCTGCATTTTTTAATAGATTCAAGAAGTACAACAGATTCTCTTTGTCTTCAATTTCTATTGGATACTCATTACCATCTTCATCTTCTTCATATTGAGCTTCAACATCGAAGCATTGATTTTCTTGAAGAAATTCATAAGTAAGGCGCAACGACTTTACAACCAATGGATCTTGTTCGAGCAATGCCATTTCTCTAAGTTCCTTGAGGTCTTCAATAAGTTGAGGTGCTTCTAAGCCCTTCTTTTCGACGTTGGCAATGATTTGTTCAAGTTTTTGATTGGCACGCAAAGTTTTCATGTTGTCTAAATTGAGCAACAAATTTAGTGCATTTCCCGAAATAAACATCGTGCTGTCCGTAACATTAGTTCAGAAGAAGCATTTCTAGTGCATTAAAAGTTATTTTTGTTCTATGGATATGGTGTTCCACGCATTCTCAATTGGCCTAATCTTATCACTGATTCCTGGCCCTGTATTTTTTGTGTTACTTGAAAATAGTATTACCAAAGGTATACGTAGTGCTTTGGCCATAGATTTTGGCGTCATACTAAGCGATTTGTTTTACATTCTTTTGTCTGTGCTATTTGTAGAACAAATCAATTCATTGCTTTCTGGAAAAAACAAAGAATTATTTGACATATTGGGTGGGCTCATTTTTATTGCTTTCGGAATTGTAAATTTGTTTAAGCAGTCTAAGATTCACAATGGAGACCAAGAATTAGAAGAACTTAGCGAGAAATACCATCTTTCAGAGAGTAACGACCCCAAAAAGAATTTTGGTCTGATGATTGCAAAAGGCTTCTTGCTTAATTTTGCTAATCCTTTGGTCATTTTTTATTGGTTAAGTGTAGTTTCACTAGCCAAGCGCGAAAGCCTAGATGGTAGTAACTTTTATCTATTTTTATTTCTAGTTATCATCATAACTACTTTCATTTGCTTTGATATCATCAAAATTGTGACCGCTAAAAAAATCCGAAATTTAGTTACCTTCAAGTTGCTTAATTTGCTCAATAAATTCATTGGTAGTGTTTTTATTGGATTTGGTTTATTTTTCATCTTTCGCGTTATTTTCTAAAGTTGATTATGAACAGTAAAGCTTTAGTCATCTTTATTTGCCTTGTAAGCAGTGCTTGGGGACAAGAACTCAAAATCCTCAAAGAAAACCTAACTCCAAAGGCCCGTATATTTTGGGACGCACAAAACAAACATCTGCAAGGTTATGGTTCCTATTTTACCAGTCCAGCTACGCCAATTACAAAAGAAAAACACGGAAAATGGCTTTTTTATACTTATGATGGTACTTTAGAAGAAGAAGCCTTTTTCTACCGAGATAGATTATACGGTAAGCGCACCTATTTCTATCCAAATAAGCAAATCAAACAAGAATCATATTTTAAGTTTAACGTCCCTGATTCAATATATCGAGAATATACTTCTGATGGAAAGATTCAGGTGCATGGTCAATTTGAGCTAGGAAGTCCTTTAGGAATTTGGGAATATTTTTACGCCGATGGCCGACCAAAGTCTGTGGAAAACGTACAAAATGATACCGTATACCTTCAGTCTTTTTGGAAAGATGATAGCACCCACTCACAAACCATCATTAAAGGGAACGGTCAAATAGCTAATTATTTTGTTAACGGTGTGGTCAAAGAAAGCTACACGTTTAAAGACGGTCTAAAAACAGGCCCTTTTGAGGAACGAACGGCTAATGGTGTGCTATCGGTAGGTGGATCATTTGAGAAAGGCAAAAAAGATGGTATTTGGGAATTTTATAATTTCTTTGGTATTCTAGAGAAGCGTGTAGGTTATCACCTTGACTCCCTCCATGGAAGCTATCTTGTTATGGTCAACGAATTTGATACCCTCACTTTTGGTCACTATGAAATGGGGCTTAAAAGTGGGCATTGGAAGTGGTATAGTGAAGCAGGGAAGATAGATATGGAGGGTCACTTTAAAAATGGCAAACAAGATAGTATTTGGCATTATTATTTCTCCTCCGGACAACTTTCTTATATCGCACATTATAAAGATGATTTGCGAACCAATAAATGGACCTACTATTATCCAAACGGAGCCTTATATCGAACTGGTAACTACCTAAATGACTTACGCACTGGGATTTGGCAAACATGGTACGAAGACTCCACATTGCTCATGATGGGTCGCTATGTCGATGGCAAGGAGGAAGGCGAATGGCTCAACTATTGGGAAAACGGCCGTCTTAAAGACAAAACTACCTTCAGCCAGGGCCAATTACATGGAAAATGGCAATCTTATGCTCCAGATGGAATCTTAAAACTACAAGGAACCTATAAATCAGGATATAAAGTCGGAGAATGGATCAGTTATTTTAATAACGGAAGCATCAAGGAGAAACAGCACTACAAAGTATTTACTCAGAAAAATGTAGCGGACGGAATAGCAATCATGGGGCTCAAAGAAACAGTAAGCGATTTCCATGGCTCTTATGAAGCTTACTCTCAGGTTGATTTTCAAATCAAAGAGACGGGCAAGTACTATCACGGACTTAAACATGGAACTTGGACCAACTATTATCCAGGCGGGTTGGTGCCAACAATAGTAGCACAATACCAATATGGGCGTTTACATGGTGTATTCAAACAGTACGACCGTTACGGTAGAATTGTTTACGAAATCCACTATAAAAGAGGGCTTAAAGACGGTCCGTTCTATGCTTTCAATGAAAATGGACAGCTCATCAGTAAAAAAATGTTTAAACAAGGAAGAGAACTTGGCTCTCAAGGACAGGAAATATTTAGTCCTTATTAAAAGTATCTAGCTGTTCAATAAAACAAGTCAATTCGATAAAATCTTCCACACTTAATCGTTCCGGACGCTGTTTTTCGAATTTTTCGGGCAATGGGGCATCTTTGAGTAGAACGCGTAAAGAATTACGCAAAGTTTTTCGACGCTGGTTAAAGGCAACCTTCACAACTTGAAAATATAGTTTTTCATTGCAAGGAAGAGACATTCGTTCATTCCGCACACAACGTATAACTCCACTTTTCACCTTTGGTGGTGGAATAAAAACATGTTCATCTACTGTAAAACAATAGTGTATGTCATAGAATGTTTGTAAGAGTACACTAATAATACCGTATTCTTTGGAACCAGGCTTTTGAGCAACTCTAACCGCTACTTCCTTTTGAAACATCCCCATAATCTGGGGCACTTGGTTGCGGTGTTCTAAGCATTTAAATAAGATTTGAGATGAAATATTGTATGGAAAATTTCCAACAACAATAAATGAATCATTGCCAAATAATTCTTTGGGGTCTAATCTCAAAAAGTCACCAAAAAGAATGCGCTCAGCATGGTGGGGATAGGCAGCTCGAAGGTAATCAATGGATTCAATATCTACATCGAGTAACCACAAATCTATTTCAGGAAGTTCCCAGAGATATTTACTCAAAGCACCCATTCCTGGACCTATTTCAAGCACCTTGCGTGTTTGGTCGGTCCAGATTACTTGATTGGCTATTTTCTGACAGGTGCCTGCGTCTTTTAAAAAGTGCTGACCAAGTTGTTTTTTGGGCTTAACACTCATGGCTTAAATGACTCAAGAACGGTAAGTGTAGTACGAAAGGCAGCAAAACGACCCTGAAAACGCGTTGCGTGGTCTTGTTGCAAGGCTGGAGCAAATGTTGCGTGGTAATGATCTAAAGATTGTTGATCAGGAGCTAAATACATTACTGAATACGTGCATCCGCCCTCTTCTTCTCCATTAACACGAGAAAAACGGCATTCGACAAAGCAGCCAGTATCTATGACCTCTTGAATATGCGTGCCTTGCATGTAGGCCAGCCAATCTTTTTCAACTGCTTGGTCAATACTGACCGTAACATTATATATAACCATGTTACAAAGTTAGCCAAAGCATTGGATTGCAAAAAATTCTGTTTTTGTAAGTGTAAATACCGTATAATTTCAATAAAAAATATAGTACTTTTAACACATAATCTTAAACTCTCATCATGAAAAAACTATTACTTTCTACTTTATTTACAATGACTTATGCCCTTTCATGGGGTCAGTCATGTACACCAGGAGTTAACTTTGTAGACTCCACTTACGGGATTTGGCCTGATACCACTCAAAATCTTCCTCCTGCCGATCCAAATGTGGCCTACTCTACTGATATCAACTTCAAAGTGCCAGCAACTGTGACAGCTGAAATTGATCCGAGTGGTCAGTTTGTTGGTTCGGTAATTCAGCAGTTCACCATCGATGCATTACAGGGTCTTCCTCCAGGTTTTAATTACGCTTGTAACGTTTCTAATTGTACTTACCTTGGTGGTTTGAACGGTTGTGCTAATATTTATGGTACTACAGATTCGGTTGCCGTTTTTCCTGTCAGTGTAGACGTCACTGCAACAGTCTTAGTAGTATTACTTCCTGGTTTACCACCCACACCGGTGACACAAACTGTTTCTTTTGACGGTTACAAAATCGTAGTGGGTTCAGGCGGCATGATTGATCAAGTGATCAGTCCTTTGAGTTTGCAACCTAACCCGGCATCAACTACTATTGAGGTAAATGGATTATTGGCTGGTCATACTTCGATTGTCACATTGCGCGATCTCACCGGTCAAACAATTGAAATACTCCAAACCAGCGAGAGCAAAGTAACATTTGATTTAAGCAAGCTTGCGAGTGGTACTTATCTGGTTGAATTAACTGATTCTTTCGGAACGCAACAACAAAAATTTGTCAAGCTATAAAAGCAGGCAATTATTTATAAAAGGGGAGTTAACTCCCTTTTTTTATGCCCTTATTTTTGGTAAAGCCCCCTCTGAGCAATATATTTTGCTACGGGTTCCGTTAATAAAAATGAACAATCTAAACCTGCTGCCAATTGCTTGCGTATAAAGCTTGAACTGATTCCCAAAATTGGAACATCTTCGACGCGTTGAATATTTGGGTGCTGTTCGAGTGCGGTGTGTTGTCCTGTGCCCAATTCTTCCGTTTTCAGACGTGGGTATACATAAATGCGGTGCTTTGCAATGATTTGCTCCCAATTATACCACTTATGAAAAGAGCGTAAATTGTCTTCACCTAGAAGCAGAGAAAATTCATCATGCGGGTACTTTTCTTGTAAATGAGTGAGGGTAAGTATCGTGTAGTTTGGCTTGGGTAAATTGAATTCAATATCACTTGCTTTGAGCTGAGGTACATCAAAAATTGCATCTCTAACCATGTCTAATCTCTGGTGGTCTGCTAGCAGGCTGGCTTTATCTTTGTGTGGATTTTGTGGTGTTACCACCAACCAAACTTGATCCAAGTCAGGATGCTGGGCCATATGATTGGCTATAATCAGATGTCCTACATGAATAGGATTGAAGGTGCCAAAAAATAAACCTATTCTCATTACTTGATTAATGCTAAGAAAATTTGTTCAACCTCGGCAATTGCTTTGTTCAGGTCATCATTAATGACTACATGATCAAATCTATTTGCATGACTAAGCTCTTCAGTAGCTTTAGCTAATCGTAGCTGGATTTTATCTTCTGAATCTGTTTGACGATTGCGCAACCTTTGCTCAAGAACTTCAATACTCGGTGGTTGAATAAAGATTGAAACAGCCTTGGACGCTAACTTAGATTTTATTTGTAGCCCTCCTATTACATCGACATCGAAAACGACAATCTTGCCTTCTTTCCAAATTCGCTCTAATTCGGATTGAAGAGTACCATAATACATGCCTTCATAAACTTCTTCCCACTCAAAAAACGCCCCTTTGGCAATCTGCTCTTTAAAAGATTCAGCGCTTAAAAAATAGTAGTCAACACCATTCTTTTCCTGACCTCTTGGCGGTCTAGAACAGGCAGAGATAGAAAATTCTAATATCGGATATTTATTGAGCAGTGCACTAACGATAGTAGATTTACCTGCGCCAGATGGGGCTGAAATAACGATGCTGCGTTCGGTATACATTTAAAGTGCGTTGAGGACTTGTTCTTTTATTTTTTCGAGGTGATCTTTCATGATGACTACTCTGCGCTGTATTTCTGAATGATTACACTTACTACCTAATGTGTTTATTTCCCGACCCATTTCTTGGGCAATAAACCCAAGCTTTTTACCGGATTCTTCTTGTTGAAGTGTTTCTGTAAAATAATTAATATGCTGTTGTAGTCGTTGTTTTTCTTCTGAAATATCGAGTTTTTCTACATAAAATATCATTTCTTGTTCTAAACGGTTGGCATCAATGCGATTCTCATCAATAGAAGCTAATCCTTTGTGAATTCTCTCTTTAACTTGTGCTACACGCTCCTGTTCAAAGGGCAGAATTGCCTTCAATTCAGCTTGAATAAACTCGAGGTTGTTGATGAGGTCTGAGGCAAGACTCTGACCCTCTTGTTTACGAAACTTTTGTAGTTGTATACAAGATTCTTTCACTAAATCTAGGATAAATGATTCTTCAGCTTCAGACAGCTCCTCGATTTGACTAGTAAGTACATCTGGCATTCGCAAAATCAGCGACAAATAATCTTGTGTATTCGTTCCCCAACTGTCATTCATTGCCTTTAATTTTTCAAAATAGGCGAATGCTACTTGTTCGTTAATAAGTCCTGCAGCTTGGTTTTGTTGGCTCTCAATGTAAATACCAAGATCCATCTTTCCACGAAGCAAATTTTCGGTTACAAGTTTGCGGATTGGCGCTTCTAAATCGCGATAATTAGATGGTATTTTAAGGTTGAGGTCAAGTCCTTTAGAGTTAAGTGAACGGACTTCAACAGATATTTTTTTGTCTTGAAAGTGTCCATTGGCCTTGCCGAACCCTGTCATGGATTGCAGTTGTACTTGATTCATGTGCTTAGTCGTTATCTATTAATAAATCAGCATCAATTCCTTCATTTTGCTCTTTGACGAACCAAGCAATTTCACTCATGATTTGGGCTTTTTGGTCTGTCTGAGGTGCGCGCTCTTCTATGTATTCTTTCAATAAAAGTTGTGACTCTAACAATTGAGACTCATCAAATGGGCCGGACATATTTTCGATGATGGTCAAGCAATCAAGGGCCTCCAAATAATCCCCTTGGGAAGCAAGCATTACAAAAAATGGCAGGTGTTCATCAAATGGAAGTTTTGAATTCCATATCGCAGATAAAACAAGTTTGCGATTAGCTGCGTTTGTCTCTTCCTCTAGATAAGAAATAAATTCCTCTATGGCATCTGTATCTTTAATATCCGCTAAAAACCCATTCATCAATTGTTGCTCAGGACGCTCTAGACTTGCTAAAATATTAAATAGATCTTTCAAGATTGTTGGATGGCCATCATCTTTCAAGATGGCAAGTGCGGCCTTCACAGAGGCATGATCCTTTTTATTCAAAAAGTCAAGCGCTGCTTGTAGCTTTTTTTGATTTTTCCTGACATTACTCATGATGCAAAGGTAAGGAATTCGGTCTCGATGTGTACTAAAATGAGCCAATGTCTTAGTTTATACAACTTTTAGTGTTTATAAAATCAGAAAAAATCCTATTTCTGTAGGTTATATTCCTTCAACTTTGTAAAAAATGCATTCATGAAAAATTTTCTGCTCCTCTCTGTTATTGCCACTTTTTTGTTCACGGCATGTGTGCCATCCAAAAAGTACAACGAATTACTCGAACGCGAAAAAACATGTAGTGAGGAACTCGCTAAATACAAAAAAAGCAGTAGCGATTACGAAGTGCTCTCCAAGGATTTACAAACTAAATATGACCTTGCCGCTAAAGAAGTAAGTCGTTTGCGTGGAGACACTAATAATTTAGGCAACCAAATGCGCCTTTTGATTCGCGAAACAGAAACATTAGAAACTCAGTACAAAGCCCTTGAGAGTGCCTTCGATAAACTTAAAAACCTTAGTGCTAAGGAAACTGCTACCCTCCAATCTGAATTGGAGCAAAAAACCAAGGAATTGCAGCGAAAAGAAGATGCGCTGTTGAAATTAGATCAAGAACTCAAAGCTAAACAAGCCCTACTCGAGGAACGCGAGAAACGAGTCAACGAACTTGAAGAAGCAATTAGAAAAAAAGACGCTAAAATTCAATTACTTAAAGCTAGAGTTGCCAATGCGCTCCGCAACTTTGAAAATCAGGGGCTAACAGTTGTACAAAAGAACGGTAAGATTTATGTAAGTCTGGAGGCTAAACTACTCTTTGGTTCCGGTTCTACAAAAATCGAAGATGATGGCAAAGAAGCTTTAGTTGAGCTAGCCCGTGTACTCGAGACCGAACGTGATTTGGAAATTGTAGTTGAAGGTCATACAGATACCGATAAGCTCAATAGCAGTGTTTCTCCTAAGAATAATTGGGAACTTTCTGTTTTGAGAGCAACTGCTGTGGTAGAATTAATGCTTGCAAATTCTAATATGGCACCTGTCCAGATGATGGCCGCAGGGCGCAGTGAGTTTCATCCAGTAGACCCTTCTGATAAAGCAAAAAATCGTCGTATTGAAATTATTATTTCTCCTAATCTCAACGAGCTTTTCGAAATTATTTCTAACGATTAAGGAGCTTATCTGATGACATTGACATGTCCAGATAAATCTTCGTAGATTCCTTTCTCGATTTCGTAAATAAGATACCACGTATAAGTACCGTCTTGAACTGGGATGCCCTCAAATTTAGCGTCCCATACAAAATTGAGTTCATCGGAGAAGAAGACTTCATCACCCCAACGATTATAGATATAAAAACGAGCACTCATAAGCCCGGTGAATCTACCGTAGAAATAATCATTTAAGCCATCGTCATCAGGCGTGAAGGAATTGGGTAAATAAATATAACGCTCAGGTGCAATTTCGATCCATTTCGAGATACTATCAATACAACCTTTTTGATCTGTTGCAATAAGCATTATCTCATATGGACCTGGCTGCGTATATGTATGTGTAGGGTTCACCAAAAAAGAGCCATTACCATCTCCAAAAGACCAAGTATAAGACCAGGCATTCATGCAGGCATTCTCTAATTGAACTGGCAATCCTTGCATGGGTGCTTGTGTAAGGATATAAAAATTTGCCATTGGTTTTACTACTTGTACCGTAGCTGTAGCTGCTGTGGTAAAAGTCTGACACTCGTCACTAACCTGCACAAAATAAGAAGTTGTTACTTGAGGAGCAACTGTTATTTGTGGTGTGGACGCAGTAGTGGACCAATTATAATAATAATCACCGTATCCACCTGAAGGGCTTACTAACAGATTGACAGAATCCCCAGGGCAAATTTCAAAAGGTCCATTCATTTGCAAAACCAATGGGGGACTTAATATTGTATAATGGATGGTATCTTGTATGCTATTGCCACAAAAATCAGTGACAGTAATTGTATAAGTGCTTGTACTACCCGGATTCACTAATAGAGAGTCTTCGAGCCCACTCAAAACTCCATTGGTCGTCCATAAGTAAGTATATTGACCTGAACCTCCAGCAGGCTGAACCCCAATAGTAGCAGGAATATAAGGGCATATTTCAGTGATATCTGAGCTCGTTTGAAGAACTAGTGGACTAAATACGGGTACTGATACGCTAATAGTATCATAGGCAGGCGTGCCCGTGCATGCATCTGTCACTTCAAGCCAAATCGTTTGTGTGCTTGTTGGAGTCAGTGAAATGCTGTTCGTTACCTCTCCTGTACTCCAAAGAAATGTGTAAGGTTGTACTCCTCCACTGATTTGCGCATCAATAATGATAGGATCTCCTGGACAACTGATATTTCCTGCACTGAGTTCAACTTGCATTGGTTGATTATCTTGTATCCAAAGATCTAGTACCAAAGGTGTAATATTACCACAGGGGTCTGAGATTGGGAAGGTCAAGGTGAGGGTTTCCAGCCCTTCAGTTATTGCATCTGTAAGGGTTTGGATAGAGAAACTAACCGTTGTTTGTCCTGGCTGAAACGTTACACTAGTTGGAATTCCAGTGAAATCCTGTCCATTGGTGGCAGTGCCGCTAAGTTGAATTGGAATAGTTAAACTTTGAGAAAGGTTAGCTTGACGGGTAAGTGTAACATCCGCACTCACACAACCTTCGGCCATCCAGTCTGGATTTGGAAATACTTGCTGAGATAAGCTGTGCTCAATTGCAATTGGTGTAAGTGTAGAAAGACTATTTGCCTCTAAGAAAATTCCAGAGTCCCATTGACCATCACCCACGTCTGCAATTGCAATGATCAAGTGATAGGTTTGACCGCACTGAACTTGCGACACTGCTTCTAAAACTTTTGTAAAACCATCATACTGGATGTATTGGGCACTTTGATTATAAGGAGGCGTATTCCCATCACCATTATTGACAAAATAAAATGGATTCGTAATTGCATTTACATTATTTATGGAGACCACTGCTCCATTTGGCAATTTGGCAATATTTTGAAATCCAGTAATTCCCGGACCAGAAATAAAAAAGCCAAATACATCATTGTAAGTCGTATTGTTAGGCGGAGCAAACTCTGGATATTCATCCGATCCAAAAACATACTTGAATCTGACGGTATCTGCATAAGGAATAAAGTCAAACTCAAGTATAGCAGCGTTGTAGGTCTGGGTGCCTTGGATAGCTTGCGAAAGTAAATTAAAGCCCCCCATATTGTTGTCGACACCAGCGCCTGGTGTATTGTTAGGACCTTGTGGCCCATCGCCATTTGGTAAAGTGGTTCCGGTAGTAAGCACAATGCCATTAGAGATACCAAGAGTGGTATTGACAGCGGAAAATTGAGCAATGGCCATCGGACTCCCATTATAAGTTACATTCGAAACCGTAACTCCATTTCCTAGTAATACATTTTGAACAAGACCTTGTGGGTTGAGTGAATTATTGGTAATAAGCTGAGCATAAGGACTCATAAAGAAGAGAATCCCTAATAACCAACTTAAAATTACCTTGCGCATGAACATTTGTTATATTAACGGATTTCAGAAGAATTCGTTGTGCTTTTAACGCATTATTTTTCAAAAAAAAAGGATGCAAAAGCATCCTTTCAAGTATTGTACCAAAAAATGACCTAATCCTTATCAAATAATGGTTTAAATAAATACCAAGAAAGAAATGGGAAAAAGTGCATGGGCATGGCGTAACCATAAAAAATAAATTGATGCAATTCATTAGAGTCATCAGTGAATGTAAAACCCAAAACACCAATTAGACTTGCCGTAGATAAGGCAGCAAAAAGCAAGGCAAAAATAAATTCCCCGAACATCGGAATGATTTTGGTAAGCAACCAATGGCCAATTGTAGCCATTGAAGTACCAACGAGACAAGAAATAAAAATGGCCATTGTTGGAACAACATTGGAATAATCTTCCATGAGTTGCTTTTCAAATGTTTCACCATATGAATAAGAAACTCCTCCTGCAAGCAGACCTGAGGCTAAAGCCCAAACAACTTTTTTCATCATCATCATTATTTTTTTGTGACCGGAATTATTGCCGATATTTTTATCGTTTCTGCTACCCCACTATTCTTTTTTCCTATTTGATAGTCAGATCTATCCACACTAAATTTAGCATTAAAAGTACCGTTATTTCCATTTTTTGAAAATGAAAATGGAATACTGACCTCTTTGCTTACACCGTGCATTTGCAATTTACCGATAGCTTTGTACCCATCATTTGTTTTTTCAATTCTATTGGAAGTAAATTCAATGTAGGGATATTTTTCAGCATTGAACCATTCTTCTCCCCTTGCATGTTTGTTCATGAGGCCATTGCCCGTATTGATAGAACTCACTGCTATTTTGAAATAGAGTTTGGAATTTGAAAGCTTTTTTTCATCAAAGTCAATCGAAGTTGAGGTAAGCTCATCAAAACTTCCGCTGGCATCAGGATTAGTAAATGCAATTTTATATCCGTTAGAGAGCTTATATTGCTGTGAGCGTGCACTGAACGCAACAAAGAGAATCAATAGTAAAGAAAAGCCTTTCATTGCTATTAGTTTTTGACGATTTCAAGATCAGCCTGGAGCTTTACTTCATCTGCTAATCCGGGACTAACTTCTCCCATACCGAATTCTGAACGTTTCACTGAGCCACTAATTTGCAAACCTGCTACTGGAGTTCCTTTATAATTCTTTCCATCTCCTGTATGAACACCACTAAATACTACTTTTTTGGTTGTGCCGTGCATCGTTAGATCGCCTTCAATGTTGTAGGTTCCTTTTTGCTCTGCAGGAGTTACTGCTGTGCTTTTAAAGGTGATTGATGGGTATTTTTCTACATCAAAGCAATCTGCTGTGCGCAAGTGGTTATCACGTGCGTCAATTCCAGTATTCACAGATGCTGCCTCAGCATTTAATACGATAGATGCACCGGTAAAATCCGTATTTGGCGTAGTGACCTCCATAGTAAACTTGGTAAAGTTGCCATGAACGTTTGTAATCCCATTGTGAAGGATTGTAAACCCTAAGCGAGAATGAGCGCCATCAATAGACCAAATACCTGCTTGTGAAACAACAAATGAAAATAAAGCGAATGCCCCTACGGTTCCAATTAATAATTTTTTCATGTTTGATTTTTTTTAGATTACTATGTAAACAAATATAACGATACAAAGTTGTACAAAAGCGCAATATTTTCTCTTGATATAGGTCAAGGAATTAGTTGGTAACGGTTTGGAGTGCTTGTAATTTTTCGAAAGCATCCTTGATATGTCGAATAGGTTCTATCACTAATCTGAGTTTGTCATCTTTTTGAGCTAATCTATAGCCGCTCTTTTGAGCCAAAATGCAATTGAGTATTCCTTGAAACTGCTCCGTTTCATAAAATGGAGATTGCGGATTAGCAACAAAATGTCCCACTAATTTTTCTGATTTGAGCACTAAGCGCTCAAGCCCCATAGATTCTGCTAACCAGCGTAGCTCGAAGGAAAATAATAGCTCTTTAACTTCTCGGGGTAATGGGCCAAATCGATCCTTTAATTGTACACTAAACTCCGCTAACTCTTCTTTGTTCTTGAGGTTATCCATGGCTTGGTAGAGACTTAAGCGTTCAGCAACCTGATTCACATATTGGTCTGGAATCCGCACTTCCATGTCCGTTTCAAAAATACAATCCTGTACAAATCCGTTGAATTGATCGGTAGTGCGTTCTTCGAAAAGTTCTTTGTATTCACTTTCCCGAAGCTCTTGCATGGCCTCATTGAGAATCTTCTGATACATCTCAAAACCAATCTCTGCGATGAATCCACTTTGCTCACCTCCTAACATATTACCTGCTCCTCGAATGTCAAGGTCTTTCATTGCAATATTAAATCCTGAACCTAAGTCAGAAAATTGAACTAGGGCCTCTAAACGCTTGCGAGCCTCAGTAGTCATAATACTAAATTTTGGCGCAATGAGATAACAGAACCCTTTTTTGTTGCTGCGACCAACCCTGCCTCGCAATTGATGCAAATCACTTAAACCAAATTGATGAGCATCATTGATGATGATAGTATTGGCATTTGAAATGTCAATACCGGATTCTATGATGGTAGTGGCTAATAATACATCGTATGCCCCCTCAATAAAGTCAAGCATGATTTTTTCGAGTTGCTTGCCGTCCATTTGTCCATGACCAATACCTACCCTAACTCCGGGGCACAGCCTTTGAATCATGCCCGAAAGTTCTTTGATATTAGATAAGCGATTGTTGACAAAAAAAACTTGACCGCCCCGACCTACCTCATATGCTATGGCATCTCGGATTAGTTCTTCATTGAAGGAGATGATCTCAGTAAGTACAGGTTGACGATTAGGGGGTGGTGTATTGATGATACTCAAGTCTCGAGCCCCCATCAATGAAAATTGCAATGTGCGTGGAATTGGTGTAGCAGTAAGCGTAAGCGTGTCTACTGTGGTTCGTAGGGTTTTGAGCTTGTCCTTGACTGCTACGCCAAATTTTTGTTCCTCGTCAATAATCATGAGTCCGAGGTCTTTGAATTTCACGCGTTCTGCCACTAATGCATGAGTCCCAATTAGAATATCAATTTGACCAGCAGCCAGTTTTTTAAGTGTTTCGGTAATTTCCTTTGCAGATTTGAACCGATTAATATAGTCTACGGTTACTGGGAAACTTGAAAGTCTATTTTTAAAACTTCTATAATGCTGCAAAGACAAGATGGTTGTTGGTACCAAGACTGCAACTTGTTTTGAATCGGCTACCGCTTTAAAGGCTGCACGGATGGCTACTTCTGTTTTTCCAAAACCAACATCTCCACAAACTAAACGATCCATAGGCCTTGGTGCCTCCATGTCTCGTTTGATATCTTGAGTGGCTTTATACTGATCTGGGGTATCTTCAAACATGAAAGAGGCCTCAAGTTCATTTTGTAAGTAACTATCCGGAGCATAAGAGAACCCTGGTTTACTTCTTCTTTGCGCATAGAGCTTAATTAGATCAAAAGCGAGCTCTTTGATCTTCTTTTTAGTCTTATTCTTGAGATTAGACCATGCCTGCGTACCCAATTTATTGAGCGTTGGTGCTTTGCCTTCCTTACCGGTAAACTTGGAAATGCGATGCAAAGAGTGAATACCAACATATAAGACATCGCCATCTTTGTATACCAAACGAATTGCCTCTTGAGGTTTACCATTCACGTCGATGGTTTCTAGTCCAGAAAACTGACCTACTCCATGATCAATATGAGTCACAAAATCTCCTTTTTGGAGCTGGTAAATCTCTTTTAAGGTCAAGGCTTGTTTGGCCTGTTTGAAACCTTCTTTAAGTCTGAATCGGTGGTAACGTTCAAAAAGTTGATGATCTGTATAACAAACCAATTTGAGAGAAGGTAATATGAAACCTTCGTGCAAGGCCAAGGGTAAAGCCCTGAATTCACCTTCTTCGCCGATATCGCTAAAAATCTGATACAGCCTTTCAACCTGTCGAGGTTGATTGGAAAAAATAAGGTTTTGAAATCCATCGGCTTTCCGGGCTTTCAAATCTGTATTTAATCTTTCAAAATCTTTGTTGAAACTTGGTTGCGGCAAACAATCAAATGTTTCTATATGTGTGGAATCGTAATGGAAAATAGGACCAAATTCAATAATGCGATGTTCAGCAAGTTGAGCCTGGAAATCCAAATGCGAAACAAACTTATCATGAGGCAAAGCATAAGGAATGGGGCCGTCGTGTTTGCTGTGAATTTCTACAGCACGTTCATATTCACGCTTTAATATTTCTAGGGTGCGTGCTACATCTGCTACCCAACAGACACATTGAGACCCAATAAAGCCAAGAAGTGTTTCTTGAATTTCAAGACTTTCACTTGATTGAATATTTGGAACCACATTAAAAAACTGATGGCTAGCAATTGATAGTTGGCTAGCCGCATCAAAAGTTCGAATACTTTCAACCTCATCACCAAAAAATTCAATGCGAAATGGGTGCTCATTAGCAAATGAGAAAACATCCAAAATGCCTCCTCGGATAGAAAACTGACCCGGCTCGTAAACAAAATCAACGCGCTCAAACTGATATTCTAATAAAAGATCATTGAGGAAATCAGTGCTGTAGGTCTTTGCCACCTCTAGGCGCATTGTGTGTTTGACTAAATTCTTTTTGGTTGGTATTTTTTCAAAAAGAGCCTCCGGATAAGTGACTACCCATGAATTATGCTTATCATTCAGTTTTTCAAGGACTTCCGCTCGTGCAACGACATTGGCATTGTCAGTTTGCTCTTGCTGATAAGGAACTCTGTAAGATGCAGGATAAAATAGAACGCGCTTGTCATCGGGGAACAAGCCCTCAAAATCATTCAAAAAATAAGCAGCTTCCTCCTTATCAGAAAGGATGAAAAGGTGAGTTCCTGGTACTTGCTGTGCTACCATTAAAGAAAGTAAGGACTTGGCAGATCCTACCATTCCTTTCCAATGTATGCGAGCAGAAGGAGTTTGCAGTGCCTCGGCACTTCGATCAAGTGCGGGATGTTTGGCAAGAGTTTTGATGAATGTAGAGAGTTCCATAGGGGCTTGCAAAATTACGCAAAGTATCCGCGGAGCAAAAAAAATTGTGACCTTTTCCGTTTACTACGTTACAAATAACAATTCAGTGTGAATATCTCAAAGGAATTCAAAGACTGCGCCCAGCTTCAATGCGTAATTTTAGCGTACCAAATTAGTATCCAATTATGAAATTTTCAGTTAAATACACCTTAGTAACAGCGTTTATCATGAGCGCAGGATTTTTCAATGCTCAAGTAGCAGAAGCCGCAACAGAAGAATCTTTTAAAACTGTGGAAGAAATATCGGCAATAGACTTCCTCATGAAAGGAGGGGTCTTTTTGATTCCAATTGTATTACTATTGTTTTACACCACCTACGTTGCTGTTGAACGCTTTTTATATATTCGACGCATGACCAAACAAAACGCCCAATTATTTTCGGACGTTAAAAATAAATTAAATGATGCCAATAAAACTGGAGCGCTAGAAGTGGCAAATCGCGAACAAACGGCTTACGGCGTGGTTTTGGCCGAAGGTGTAGAATCAATTGGGCAGTCCATCCCTCAAATTGAAGCTAATATGGAGAAAGTAGCCAATATTGAAATTGGCAAAATGGAAAAAAACATCAATCACCTAGGTTTGATCGCAGGTATTGCACCTACGCTAGGATTTATCGGTACAATTTCAGGGGTAATCAAAATTTTCTACAGTATCTCTATTTCTGAAAATGTGTCTATCGGAAACATCTCCGGTGGTTTGTACGAAAAAATGATTTCCTCAGGTTCAGGTTTGGTTGTCGGTATTTTAGCCTTTACAGCTTATCACATACTGAATGGCCTCATCGATAATTATGCGTTGGCCATTCAAAAAAACAACCTTGATTTTATCAAATTAATCAACTCAAAAGATGGCCATAAAGCGAAATAGAAGGTTCCATGCAGAAGTGGCTACTTCTGCATTGAGCGACATCATGTTCTTCTTGCTATTGTTCTTTTTGATCATCTCTACTTTAGCCAACCCGAACGTAATCAAAGTTCCACTGCCAAAATCGGATGCAAACGAAAAGACGCAACAACAGCACGTTACCCTTACTGTAAAATTTGATGAAAATCAGCAACGCCATTTTTATGTCAATAATGACGAAATTGCCTTTGCACAACTCGAGGGTGTTTTGATTGGTGAGACCAAAAAACTTGGCGACAATACTGTTATTTTACGTCTGCCATACGATGCGCAAGTTCAAGAGCTTGTCGATCTTCTTAAAATTGGCATGCTTAATGACCTCAAAATGATCATTGCAACAAAAGAAGGATAATTTGTTCAACTAGACCGGAGACCCCACATGGAACAATTTCAATTAGCATATATCGGCTCTCGCGAAGATTCAAAAAAGTCTTTGATCATCACATCTATTTGGTTGCTTTCCTTATTGTTAATAGCCTTCGTTATTAAATTTGATGCCAGGCCAGATCAATTGGTAGATACGCCGCCTTTACGCTCTGACGAAGTCATTGAAGAATTTCAAATTGACAATGTACAGCTTGAAGAAGCAGCAGGCGGCTCAAGAGGTGGAGGGACCCCAGGATCTGGAAGAATTGCACCACCTGCTGAACAAAGCGAAAGAGTCGCTACTGCCAGCCAAAGTGACTTTTCGCATAATAGCGGAAATTCCAATAATCATAATTCGCCTAACGGAACAAACGGAACTTCGACAACTACTCAGAGTACAAACTTCTTTGGTAGTAGTGGCAGTGGCAACGGGAATGGTTCTGGAAACGGTCCATTTGGGGGTCCTGGGAACGGAAACGGTGATGGTGATGGAATTGGGAATGGTCGCGGCTCGGGAAAAGGAAGAATTCGGTTGAACAATGTGAGCCTTCCTAGATATGAAAGCGATTTTGACTGTCGAATTGGGTTTAAGGTACAAGTGAATGCTGAGGGTCAGGTCATAGGTGTACGCACCATTAAATCTGTAACCACCTGCATTGACGACAGAACTATCAATGACATTAAAGAACGTATCAAGAGAGAAGTAAAGTACAACAAGGAGCCTGGGGCTTCAACTGTAGATATGGATTATACAATCAATCTAAAGGCTTCTAATTCTTAGTGCAGCCCCATCGCTTTCTCCACCATTAACTTTGACCCAATATATAATCCTACGCGTTGATGGAGGGCAGATGGCTCAATTTCTAGAATGCGAGTTTTCCCATTAGTTGCGACTCCACCCGCCTGTTCAGCAATGAAAGCCAACGGATTGCACTCATAAAGCAAGCGCAAGCGCCCTTGTGGGGCTGATGGAACAGTCGGATAGATATAAATACCACCTTTGATTAGGTTGCGGTGAAAATCAGCAACTAGAGAGCCGATATATCGACCTGAATACGGTTTACCAGTTTGGTTGTCGTTCGATTGACAATAAGCAAGATATGCGCGAAGTTGAGGGTCAAAATCATTGAGATTTCCTTCATTGACTGAATATAACCTACCATTTTCTGGCATTTGCATATCGGGGTGAGACAAGAAAAACTCTCCAATTGCAGGATCTAAGGTGAACCCATTAACTCCATTGCCAGTGGTGTAAACCAAGATTGTTGAGGAACCGTACAATACATAACCTGCGGCTACTTGTTGTGTTCCTGCTTGCAACATATCAGCTAATGTGGCTCTAGATCCTTGGGCTGAAACCCTGCGGTAAATGGAAAATATGGTCCCTATTGAAACGTTGACGTCTATGTTGGAGGAACCATCTAGCGGATCAAACAAGACGACATAATTTGCATTTTGTGCAGCTTGAGATTCGAATGCTACAAAATCATCGTTTTCCTCAGATGCAATGCCGCAAACCTCTCCTCCATTTCTAAAAGCATTGATAAAAGCGTTGTCAGCGACTACATCAAGCTTTTGTTGTTCTTCACCTTGAATATTTTGGCCTCCTTGAGCACCTAATATGTGGTCAACTAATCCCGCCTTTCGTACGTCGTTACTCACAATTTTAGAGGCAAAGGCGATATCACTGAGCAAGCGAGAGAGTTCACCAGTAGCAAATGGGAAGTCTTTTTGCCTGCTTACAATAAACTCGTGAAGGGTGATGAGTTTAGACATCTTACATGGAGAACATATTGCTGTAATCAGAACCTAAATGAATCGGATTAACAATCAATGTTGGAATAAGGGCATCGTTGGTGATGATGTATTGTTCATAGTTGGAGGTTAGCGCAGCAAAAAGGTTATTGCGTTGCAAATTCATAATCGCAATTAGATCAGCGTCTACGCTAACAGCATATTTTACCACTTCTTTATCAAACCCTGAACTTGGTACGAGTGCACTTGTCATTTCAATGCCACGATCTTTGAAGAATCCTTCAGAAAATGTGATATTAGAACGCACTTGATGGCGTAAAAATTCATCGGATTCGTCTGGGGTAACCACATGAACCTTTGACTTAAAATATTGTGCTAGATTGGCAACAATTGACAATTTTTGCTTTGTCTCTTTGTGGAGGTCCATTGGGACAACGATAGAGTCATATCCGGTTGCTTTGACTGCTTTCTCTTGGACAATGATAAAGGGTACTTGAGAGCTAGTGACAACTTTAAGTGCATGACTACCTGTGATGTGTTGCCAACCATGAGCACCATGGGTACCCATAACAATGAGTTCAGCCTGATGCTCAGCAGCAAAAGCGCCAATATCTTCAAAAATACTTCCGATGCGTACATTTGGTTTGAGCACTACCCCCTCTTGTTCAAAACGACCTATGATATTTTCAAGTTGGGCAAGCGCTTCTGGTATTTGTGCTTCTTTTGAAACTACATGAAGTACTTGAATTTGAGCAGCTAATGGCTTGGCTGTGGCAATGGCGTGTTGAAGGGCGATATCGGCCACTGCAGTAAAATCGTGAGGAACAATAAAGGTTTTAGTATGCATAGTCAAGTTTTTTACAAATTTAAAACAAAGTGCAGTAAGAACGCACTAGTTTTCTCTTTATTTTTGTATGAAGCCTCTGCTAAAAAAGCTTCTTCTTTTATGGCAATAATTGGTAAGCTCATACAACGCAGTTCGGCAATCAGTTTCAAGCGTATATCTCGCGCTGGTGCTGATTACAAACAACAACTTGAGGTCTTACGTCAAAATGTTGATCACGCCAAAAGAACTTCTTTTGGTCAGCGCTACCAATTTGCCTCTTTACTGCAGAAGTCAGATCTTGTTTCCCGCTATCAACAAAGCGTCCCAATAACTGAGTATGATGCCTTTTATTCAGAATGGCTTCACCAGGCTATAAATGGCAAAAAAGATATCATTTGGCCTGGCCGAATTAAGTATTTTGCATTATCATCTGGAACAACTGGAGCGCCTAGTAAAAGAATTCCTGTTACCACGGAAATGATTCGATCTTTTCAAAAGGTATCCCTGAGACAATTTTCCATTCTACACGAATTAAACCTATCAGATGCTTTCTATAGCGCAAAGGTATTAGCTGTTGGGGGCTCAACAAAACTCAAAAAAATAGACCAATACTACGAAGGCGACTTAAGTGGAATTCTCAAAAAACACACCTCTCTTATTGCCGCACCATTCACCAAACCAACAAAAAAAATCACTCATTTAAAAGATTGGAAAGCAAAGTTACCGCTAATGGTGAAGGAAGCACCCAAATGGGACATTGGTATTATGGCCGGAATACCAAGTTGGTGCATCTTATTACTAGAAGAAATTGTTAAATGTTATAAACTAGAAAACATCCATCAGATATGGCCTAATTTCCAGGTTTATGTCCATGGTGGTGTTTATGTAGATCCTTTTATCGAGCGCCTCCAAAAAGTTTCTGGTAAGCCCATCGTCTTATTGGATACTTACTTGGCAAGTGAAGGATATTTTGCATACCAAACAAGTCCAAAAAAGCAGGGAATGACCTTGCTAATGAATAACAGCATATTCTTTGAATTCGTTCCTTTTAATACTGAATATTTTACAGAATCAGGCGAACTAAGAAACCAATATAAAGCTTTCACGATTAGTGAAGTCAAACCCGATGTTGACTATGCATTAGTCATCAGCACTAACGCAGGGCTTTGGCGTTACATGATTGGTGATCTAGTTCGTTTTATTGACACGGCAACACATGAAATTATTATTGCGGGTCGCATCAAACAGTTTTTAAGTTTGTGTGGTGAACACTTATCCCTAGATAATATCAATCAGGCATTGAAAAGCGTATGCGGTCAATTTAACCTTTCCATTTCAGAATACACATTACATGCCGACGAGCTGAGCCAACAACATTGTTGGTACATCGGCTGTGATAACCAAAAAGCGAACAGTGACATTATTGAGCACATTGATGCCGCTCTACAAGAGGTAAATGATGACTATGCATACGTTCGAAAACACAGTATGCCTATACCTACACTTAAGGTGCTTCCGACTGCTGTCTTTTATCAATACTTAGAATGTATTGGTAAATTGGGTGCGCAAAACAAAGTACCAAGGGTAATGAACAAACAACAAGCAAAAGAATGGTTAGACTTTCTTAACGCAAACGACTACCTTTAAAAGCAGATTTTTTAAGAAAAGTATAAGCTAAATTGAGCTCTACTGAATGTCTATAAACTGCAGAGGCAGCACCCAAATCTGCATCGTATGAAACACCAAAGTCAAATGCACCAAGATCAAGTGAAATGTACGGTGCAATTGCTGCTGTTGATCGAAAATAAAGTCCAGTGCTCAGATACCTCGTGCTCACTTCATTTGTAACTTGAGAACTGCCGCGTAATTTCATGCGATAAATAGCACCGAGCATAGTCTCATTGTGCCCCCCTTGACGCAAGTGAGTTAAAGAAAATTGAAGTGACGAAATTTCATTAAGACCCTTTGTAAAGCATGCATAAGCAACCGCCTTTTGATACAACCTATCCGAAGAAAGGGTATTATATTGAAGCCGCGGGCGGTTCACATGTTGCAATGCAAAACCAGTTTGAAGAGACCATTGTCCGTCTCGTAGCTCACCACGTTGATTTGGCTCAAAACGGTATGCCATACCCAAGCTTGCATCTACAAAAGCAAAATTTACAAAATCGTTCTCCTCACCTGAATAAACACTGGGATCTAAAGTGGTTCCATTCCACTGAGAATAATAGAGTAGGTTGGAAAAATCTGCGCTTCGTTGTTGAATAGCCGTCTGGATGCCGGCGTCCAGCCAATGCCCTTTTGCCAAAGGAATATGACCACTTGCTGTAAGTCCAAAAGACTTCTGACTCATGCGAGAATCTCCTCCTACATCGTTACTAAAAGAAGCCCCGATTCCTGCATACGCTCGTTCAGACTTTCGCGCACGGCCAGGGGTGAATTCTGCCATGCCATAGCTGGTTAAAAATTGGGTGCCTGAGCCAATCCATTGGTTTCGGTTCAACATGGTTATTCTCTCGAATCCTTTATAGGCACCAACAAACGCTGGATTTAGGAACGGCATGCTTCTATCAGCTTGTGTAAGATGAAAGTCTTGTGCCCAAATATTTACAGTGAAATTGCACGAAATAGACAAGCCCAATATGATAGCAAAAAGAAAGTGCTGTTGTCGCATCGCTTATCGAATTAAAGTGATGTTCCCAGTGAACTTCTTGGTACTACCATTTTCAAAGGTGACGTCACATACATAGGCATAAACACCACTGTTACAAGGTTTTCCTTTGTGACTTCCATCCCACTTGAATTGTTTGTTAGCAGAAGAAAACATCAGGTTGCCCCATCTATCTACCACTTTGAAGTTAATGGCTGCAACATCCTTACCTGCGATAATTTGGTATACCTCATTAAGTCCATTTCCAACGCCATTCGGTGAGAAAGCAGTAGGAAAGAAAATTCCTGTGGCACATTCAGGGCTGCTGCCATCTGGATCACAAGGATCAAGTGGGTTAGTACCATTTGCCACTTCTGTACCGTCACTAATACCATCTCCATCGGTGTCTGGATTCAGTGGGTTGGTGCCAAGTACCGCTTCTTGCGCATCGGTAAGTCCATCAAAATCGGTGTCAATTTGACAACCAGGGAGGGTGTCATCTGGATCGCAAGGGTTTAGTGGGTCTGAACCATTTGTGACCTCAGCCCCATCATTTAAGCCATCGCCATCTGTGTCTGGATTAGTAGGGCTAGTACCTGCAGTGTTTTCCTGACTATTGGTAAGACCGTCTCCATCTTGATCGCATGGCCCCGCATTTACATCTGGAATACAAGGGTTGTTGTTATCAGGATCAAGTTCATCCATGATGCCATCACCATCGGTGTCAATAATAGAAGATTCTAAGGCATCGATGATGCCATCGCCATCTGTATCAGTTGGAGCGCCCACATTACCAATCTCATCGCAGTCGTTTTCGCCATCGCCGTCAGTATCTGGGTTGTTCGGATCTGTACCTAATAAAATCTCGTCAACATTTAAACATCCATCGCCATCTAAGTCTGGGACATCAGGTACGAATACAGCAACGATTGTTTCTGGACCATTGATATTAATGAAATTTGAATCTAATGTATTGGCGAGTCCCATTGGGCCTGTTGTAACAGTCCAATGGCTGAACATAAATCCAGGATTTGCTTTTGCAATTACATTTGTTTGAATACCTCCAAAATAATCGGTTGTCCAAGGATAATTTGGAGGGTAAATTGAATTGACTTTGATTTCACCTGCGCCTGCAGGTGTAACATCAAAAGTAGTGGCAAAGGGTCCTGTTAATTGATAGCAATCAATTAACCCTTGTGTTAGCGCTAAGCACCTGGCGTTGATGTAATTTTTTAAGTTTTGAACATTATTCTGCCATGTAGTCATTGATCCACCCCACTTTGCTATTTGAGCTGGCATTTCAGGCTCTATCTCCGCTAACATTGAATCCAATAATGGAATCATAAAGGCGCAAGAAAGTTTTGTGTTTAATAAGTCAACATAGCGTGCAATGTAATATTGTTCAACGATTGGATTCTCATTAATCAATTTCTGTAAGATGGAAGTATGCCCTTGTCCTCCAGGATTTGGCAAATTTTCTACATTACAGGGGTCTGCTGAAGGAAGGGTGCTTGGGACACCAGTATAATTGATATAGTGTCCAAAGGTTGCATCTAAATCCCATAATACATAACCCCATTTTTTATGATCTCCATTTGTATCGAGACCTCTCCACCAAGCAGTATTCCAATTAAGCCAATCGGTGGTGACCGTAACAGAATTGAGCACGAAATAATCTACTAATGACTTCCAACTAAATAGGCTATCGACATAAGCAAAATTGGTAGGGTTACCCATGTTGTTGGTAGCCACATAATTTTTTAAACTATTCCAGGCTGGAGTTGCGTTTGGAGCACCATATTCTTGCCAAGTACCTCCCCACGTTTTCAAGTAGTATAAATCGTATTTTCCTTGGTCGTAGTATTCGTCAGTAAAGTCATGATCATCTGCTTTTTCTCTTATTTCATATACTCCCCAATAATTGCCGTTTAAGTAAAGGATACATGGTCTCCAGGTTCTTTCATCAAGTTTAAGATCCGCTCTATCAGAAAGCGTGTGAACGTATGCATCCCTGATGTGTGCGCCTCCATTTGAAAATGGATAGTTGTCATTTGCAGCTGGTTTCAAGATTAGTCTTTGGTATTTGTCTCTTGTTCGCTCTGGAAAAATAAGATGTTCAAGATCCCCATTATGGCCATATTGATCTCGACATACAAAATCAAATCCACGCTGTTGATATGCCCATGAATCATTACCATGCTTATTGAAATCACCTTCAGATTCATCTTTGAATGTTCCATCTTGCTCAAAAAGTTCAAAAGCACCAATTCGATTTGGTGGATTTTGACTACCATTTGCTACAAGTGAATAAACACCTTGGCTACAAACTGAAACAACAGGAATACTATGGGTAACATCGATAAAATAGGTGTTGGTTTCAATAAACGAGAAAAGCGTTGTGCCAAAAGCTGCTGCTCTAAGTACTTTAGTGGATGGTATATTAATTGGTCCGCTGTAAACTGTAGAGCTTGCTGTTGGGTCTGAGCCGTCTAAGGTGTAACGGATTGTTGCTGTTGGATCTGCACAAGTGATAGAGACCGTTTGAGCCCCAGAGTAAAATCCTGGAGCTAAACTAAATACTGGTTTAGGAGGATAAAAATTTACGCCGCCTGTATTATTGGCGTTGGGAGTTGGTGTTGTAAATAATTTGAAATCAATAGCTCCGTTGCTTGAACGTCCAACTGAATGATTAGATTTAGTGAGATGGACAATCTTAAAAGAGTCTACAACTACAGCAAGTGGATTCGAGAGGATGATCCAATCTCCACCTGTTTGAGATAAATTAAAATTTGGATGGTACTGGTTGCCTGAGACTAAATCTCGCTTGGAACAAAAGACCATCTTGAAACCATTTGGATTAATACTTCCACTTGGGATTTGCCATTTTGTTAGGTTGGAAGCCTTATCAGACAAATACCAACCCGTTAGATCCACAGAGGCAGCCGTTGTGTTGTATAATTCAATCCAATCTTCTCTTTCTCCGAATGCGTCTGTAGGACCAGTAACATTAGAACAGGAATATTCATTAATGACTACCTGCGAAAAAATAAGGAAAGGGAAGCAAATAAGGAAAGAGAGTAGTAAGTGTTTCATTTAGCCGAGTTTAGCATCACCAATATTAGTGAAATATCAATTTTTATCCAAACTATCAGACGTAAGAAGCTACGAAAAGTTGTTTTTTTATTAACATTGTCAAAAAAAAAGAAATGAAAAGACTATCCTCAGTTATAGCCATTGTTATTTTGGCATTGAGCATTGCGGGCTGTAAGAAATATGAAGGCCAAGGTGGAAGAAGTAAAATAACCGGAAAGCTAACTATCAATGAAAAGCTATATATCAATGGCACACTTTCTCAAACCGTGAGTTATGCTGGCGCTACAGAAGATGTTTATATAGTTTATGGCAATCAAGATAGCGTTTTTGACGATAAAATAGAGTGTAGTCATGATGGCTCATTTAGTTTTGATTACTTATTTCCAGGTACTTACACTGTTTTTGCATACAATGAAATATTCCATACTGGCAATTCAATTACCAATAATGACGACGACTACTACACCAAAGAACCTGTCAAATTCACCGTTGAGATAGGGAAAAATGAAACAGTAGACCTAGGTGAAATCATCGTTCTGAGGTAATTCATTATGCGTACACTTGTATTAAGTTTATTGCTTATTCCTCTTGTTGGATGGAGTCAGAATAGCACAGTTTTTCAGGTTTGGAATGAGGCTGGCGTTGGATATAAAATCAATAAAAAGCAAAGCTTGGGGTTCGACCTGAGCACAAGACACGATGCGAATGGTTTACAAACCGTATTTCCTCAGGTTTCCTACAAGTATAAACTCAGCAAATTGATCCGTCCATCTATCGATTACCGTTACATAGGCCGAGTAACCGACGAAGGAAATTTTACATTCCAACATAGAATCAATGCGAATGTACAACTGAATTCTAAAATCGAACGATTCCAATTAAGCTTAAAAGGGCGATATCAATTTACAACCAGTAGAATTGCCGAAAACTTTGAGCCCGAATTCGATGAGGCTTTTCGGGTCAAACCAAGCGTTTCCTATGACATAAAAAAATCCATTCTCATTCCAACTGCTTCCCTCGAATTCTTTACCGGACCAATGAATGGCCAACAAGGATATCATCTAAATCGCCTCCGTTGGAGGGCTGGAATCGCCTTTGAATGGGATGGGCCGCATTCATTTGAACTCGCTTATCAATACGATCAACGTATCAATAGTCCAGGTGCCTTGAACCGAGCCATTTTGAATTTATCTTATAGCTATAGCATCAAAAATAACAACTCCAAGAAGAAGGACTCTAAACAACGCAACACCAAATTTTTATAAATTAATCGGTGTAGGAATCAGCAGCTAAGCGATCTATGACAACTTGTAAGTTCTCTTGTTTCTTTTTTTGACGAGATTCTATTGCTGTTGTTGTAAAATATTGGTGCTGCTTAAGGAAATTTACTTGAATGACATCCCATTCCTTTCTAGACTGTATCTTACCCATTTCTGTAAGCTCTTTTCTGAGATTATCCGCAATTTGCTCAAAGTCGGCACGCCCTAAGTAATCGAGGTCGGCATCGCAGATAATTTCTTGAAGGTTATTAATGGGTTTGTGTGGGATTTCAGTAGCATGAATTAGTTCCACAATAGTTTTGACGTGTTGTTCTGTATAACCGTATTTTGGAAGGATTTCTTGCGCCATTTGAGCTCCAATTGCCTCATTATGGTCATATTGATGGATAAATCCTGCATCATGAAAGATGGCAGCTGTCTTCAACAAGAAAAGCCCTTCGTCAGTAACACCCTCGAGTAATGCAATGCGCTCAACAGATTTTACTACATCCCTTGTATGATTGATTGAATGGTAATATAAACTCGGAGATAAACTTTTTTTGAGGATACCCATAACATGGTGCTCGGTCTTGTAGTACTTGATTGAACTATAGTGATGTAGTTTTTTAATTTCCTCAAACCGTGGGTTTGGAATGAGTCCTTCGCCGTTTACCGATAATTCTGGTTTGATCCGCTGAACCACATACATTTCAACCTTCGTACGTGATTTAGTCAGTGCTTTACCCTTATAATCACATTCAAAATAGGGTTCGATATGTTGAAAAGTATTGCCAGTTATGGTTACTTTTCCAGGCTCACCAAGCATTTCCATTCGCTGAGCAAGATTGACAGACGATCCCCATACATCATAGGCTAAACGAATGTTGCCAATTATCCCTGCAATTACAGGACCAGTATTGATCCCTAGCCTAATTTCCCAATAATCTTCGTGATCTGCAATAGCTTCGTACTTAAGCATGTCCATAAAGGCTTGAATCTGCAGCGCAGCGCAACAAGCATCTATAGGATTTGTGGAATTCTCAACAGGTACGCCACCAGCACACATATAAGCATCTCCAATTGTTTTGATTTTCTCCAGATTATTTGCCAAAATAATTTCGTCAAACTTCTGAAATAAGATATCCAATTTGGAAACAATCCTGCTCGGAGCCATAGATTCAGAGATACGTGTAAAGCCGACGACATCTGTAAACATAATGGAAACCTGCTGAAAGGCTTGAGCTTTTACTTTGCCATTGCGCTTGAGCTCTATCACTACCTGAGAAGGAAGGGTGTTGAGTAACCACTGCTCAGTACGGTCTTTTTCGCGTTGTAAAAGCAATTGTTGCTCATCTACTTTGAACTTCTCTAATTCAAGCAGACGTTTCTGTTCTTCAATTTTAGTCTTTTGAAGGCGAATCTCTTTGGTTCGCTCTGCAATTTTAACTTCTAATCTTACCTGGTTTCTGCGTGAGGTTTCAATCCTCCGACGGATAAAAATAAAAATCAATAAAAACAAAAGGGTGGCTACCAATATTGATAGCCACCACGATTGAAAAATAAATAAACTAAGAGGCATTAGAACCTAAAAAACCAACTCGCCATTGGGAAAGGAAATGAATTACTTGATGTAATAATGCCTGCTAGGCTTATTTGAAAAGCTTTTGCTTCACTTCTTTGAAAACGCATTCCAGGCATGATTACCAATACATTTTGTGCGCTAGTCCCTGTAGTAATACTTTGATCCCACTCGCTAACAACAATTTGCTGTAAATAGCCATTGGCGTCGTATTGTTCGATAATGGATTGATTAACTTGTGAAGTGGTCCAAGTCTCTGAACCCATAATGTACATACAATCATAAATAAAACTCGCTTTTTTTCCCACCTTTGCTTGACCTGCAAGGCCAATTACAGGTGCTGCATACGTGGATTTATTTACTCCTTTGTAAGTATCATCTCTTGGAATTTCAGGCCACCAGTTATTTTCGGCTAAATAGGTGCCAGGGACATAAACTGTAGGACCCCAATTATAATTATTTCCAGGATTAAAATATCCGTAACCCACTGATAATGTGGCGTTATTTCGACGATCTCCATAAGTTATCATTCCCCAATGCAAACCACCAAATCCTTTACCTTGATTGATATAACCTGATGTGCCTAGTAATGTACCAACTCCGTAATTGATTTTTGGATTGGATGTTCCGCGTGTATACTTGAGCGCAAGAGCTAGGGGTGAACCAATCCAGGTAGACATAACGCCAACAGAAAAATCTTTATGTACAGCGAAATGTACTTCTGGACCATATAAATTGACCATGGCATAATTCTCTCCTTTCTTAATCGGAAAGCAGTTGGTGGTAAATTGATATCGGGTTGTGAATACGCCCGCTGTATTAACCTCTCCTTTTGCCACATCCTCAAGATAATCAATTGGACGCAATGACTTAATATCACTTTTAGGGATATAAATTTTTCCTAATGACTGTGTCTGTAAGAGTACCTCCCGACCATCATCGGAGAGGATGAGCCCAACATATTCATTGCCATCAAATTTTATGATGAGATATTTAGTTGTGTCAGAACTAGGATTTTCAGTAGCAGGTACCTGAGCGTAAACAGCTGTGCTTACTATGGTCAGAAGGAATACTGTTATTGTTTTACAGATGAAATTTTTCATGGAACAAAGTTAACTTACTTTTTTACGTAAATCTAATGAGAACGTTACACTTGACCTAAAAACTTGCTATCATGTCAAATAATAACATTGCCTAATAATACCTCCCCGGGCTCGTTGTTTTGTTGATTGGTTGCTTGCTTTTTTGCACATTGAAACCCATATTAACACCTACAAAACCTCCGCCTTTTTGTGAGCTATAGAAAAGGTTAACTGGTATATTTAAAGAGCCCGCTTGGAAAGTTCTACCAAAGGCAATCAAAAAGGAAGTAGCTAATTTTTTTGAACCGTTTTTATCGAAGTGCTCCACAAATCCTTGGTAGGGTTCCATTATTGTTTCGCCTGTATTAACATTAACTTTACCACCAGATGCAATCCATTGACTCTGTGTGTAGTACGCTCCTTCAGGACCATATTCTGCATCTAAGTCTAAAAAGCCTTTAGATGTTGATTTAATTCCAAATCGAGGTCCAAATGCAAATTCCCAATTAGATTTTCCGAAACGGAAGCCATTGAGTAATGAAATTGATGGGATAAAATTGCTTTGCTCCAAACCGGATATATTGAATATTCCTTCTACCAAGGCAGAAAAATTCTCAGTACCCACATATTGGCCTTCAATTTGATATCCAATCATGGAGGTAAAAGGTTGAATACCTAAGCCACCGTAAATTTCTTGACGCGTTGCGAATTCAGCCACATCTCCAGTCATTGCCGCAAATCCAATTCGCGGTCCAGAATTATTGATTTTCCCAATATTGTTGGAGGTAATTACTTCATTTTTGAAGGCCAGTCGATCCGCAATAACTTTGTCTATTGTTAGCCCGTGAAGTTCAGATAATACAATTTCAATCATGCGTTGGATTTCTGATTCTTGATTGTCAAATTCTCTAACAGCAGATTTAAAAAGACTTTGAGACCGAACATCGATGATCTTAACAGTAACAACAATTTTGTTACCCAATCCATCTATAGATCCAGACATCACGTAATCTACTTTGAGCTCCTCGCCTAATTTTGATAAACAAGTTTGACCATAGCAGCCAACTTTATATTCATCTTTTGTTCTAATGATTTCATTCATATCGAACTCATCATAAACTCTATACTTATTCATTTTGACCAATTCGAGGCGCATCATTTTAGCCACTGATTCAGGCTTTACTGTTAAAGAATTAACATTGGGATTAGACACTGCAATAGTGTTACTGGGTTGAGCAAAATAACTAGTCATACCACTAAAGAAAATGGCCACTAATACTGATTGTAATTTTTTTGTTTTCATAGCATTCAATTTGATGCTACAAAGGTGGGATAAGTCACCTAACAAATAAAACTGATTTCCGGAGCCTTGAAAATTTGAGTTGCGAAAAACGCAAGTTTAGGAATTCAACTCCAGGTCTGACTCGATTTTTTTACGAAATATCCCAATGGTTTTTTCAAACTCAACAAAGAAATTATTGCGCTCTCTTTCATTAACAACACTGATTAAACTTGAATTAGCAAGTTGCTTGTCAATGACCTGTTTGGCATCTTGCACATATTGCACATCCGTGGTTTGCAAGTAATTCATGATATTGTGAGAAAGAAAAAGGCCCTGTTTGTCCTTGCTTTCGTAATAAAATGCAGAGTCCGCATTGATGGTTTCATTTAGGTACATTTCAAAATGGTTGCCTGATGAAGGGACTTGTGTACCATAAATAAACTTTTTACCGTGATCAGCTTGCTCGCGTAAATGAGCAGAAAACATCAAAAGGCGGTCACACAAAAATAGCGCATACGTTGGATCCTCGAATTGATTTGATTTATAGTAATAATGTATTTGCCGCAAGAAACCGCGCATAAGCTCGGGATCAAAAATTTCTACCGAGGGGATAGTGTTGTAAGAGTGTAAAATAGATTTTCCAAGTTCAAAAGCTCTATCAGACGTTTTTTCATGTCTAAAAAGAACATTTTTATAATCTGGGATTTGCAAGTGTGTTTTGGCCCAAAAAAACAATTTAAACCTTACCAATTGAGGAAAATTTAGCAATTGGAAGAAGTGAGTATTGTTGATGGTAAGCATTATTTTAGGTTCTTCTAAATGTCTGAGTCGCTCAAATGCATCTAATATTCCTTCGAGGTAGGACTCCAAAGAAAAATCATAGGCGTTTAGGGGGGTATACCTGAAAATTACATTCGTTTTTTGCTGTAAAATAAGCGCATCAAAAGAGATATCAAAAGTTTTACAAAGCCTTTTAAGTTCATCAATTGTTAATGCTGTTTCATTACGCATGCGGCGGTAAGCAGCATCTGTGGAGATGTGTAGGGTTTCACTCAAAACATGACCTAAAGCATCTCCAGGCTTCAGTTTTGCCTTAATAAGTTGCAATAATTGGTCTTGAACCGTTTCCATCATTTATTAAAAATTAATCATTTATGTAAATTCTTTGAACCCTTGGTGAGATACTTGTAAGAATTTCATAGGGGATGGTCTGCGCCAGTATTGCAAAAGTATTCAAAGATTGATGCGTACCGATAATTTCTACTTCCGCATCAAAACGCGCTTTCGGAGCAAGAACCATGATCATATCCATACATACTCTTCCAACCGTAGGGCAGTAAATACCGTCAATGTAAACGCCGCCTTTTCCATTTCCTAAATTACGATTAAATCCATCGGCATAACCAACCGGAATAATTGCGATTTGTGAGGTTTCCTGGATTGTTTCTGAACAACCATATCCGATGTATTCTCCTTTATCGATTTGCTTTAGCTGAGAGATGAGACTTGTCCAAGAAATTACTGGTTTGAGTTTGGCCTCAAATATTGAATCATTGTTGAATCCAAAAAGCCCAATTCCCAGACGAACCATATCGAATTGAGCACTAGGAAAATGAGCAGCTCCTTCAGAATTTAATAAATGCCTAAGAAAAGTATATGAAAGACCCGCTTCTAAGCGATTACATAATTCCTCAAAACAAGAAATCTGTTTGGTGTTCATTGGATGAGTTGGCTCATCAGCACAAGCCATGTGGCTAAAGACACTTTTAACGAACACTTCAGGCTGTGCGCTAAGGGTTTGTAACAGTTGATCGGTTTGCTCAGGCATAAAACCCAAACGATGCATGCCTGTATCGAACTTGATATGTATCGGATAATTGGTAATTTGGGTAGCGATCAGCGTCCTAATAAAAGCATCTAAATGTGATGGGCTGTAAATGGCTGGCTCGAGTTGATAAGCAATACAACTCTCAAAACCACCGGGCTCTGCATTCATAACCAAAATAGGAATATCTATTCCAGCTTGACGTAGTAAGACACCTTCATCTGCATAGGCTACACCAAAATAATTAACGCCGCTCATTTGGAGCTGCTTTGCAATTTGATCCAAGCCAGCTCCATATGCCTGTGCTTTTACCATGGCCAGTATACGTGTGGTTGGAGCCAAACTTTTCTGATACTGGCGCAGATTGTGTTGAAGAGCAGAGAGGTCATACCTCACCACGGTACTATGGGATTTACGCTTCCACTTAGCTAGAAGACCTTCTGCAAGCGTGTGATGGTTACCTTTGATCAACACCACATGGTTTGTAATATCGGGAAGCAAGTCTGGAATTGAGGTCCAAATGTAATAGTTGTGAATGCCGAAAGACTCCAATAAGTCAATAATAACTTCTTTTAGCTGTACTTGGGCTTCAGCAAGCACGCAGCACACCAACATAGGTTGCTGCTGTGCAAAAGACTTCAAGAACGCAAGTGATCCTTCAAAAGCGAGCAAATCCAAACTATATGAATCATTGATAAGCGTTGATCCATGAATACCCTCAAAAGTTTCTAAACGATTAGCCAGTTTTGGCAACTGAGAAACCGCCGTTATATCAACTTTTCCAAATTGAAGTGCACAAGCAACTGCCACTTTTGCGTTGTGCAAACGCACGGGATCTTTAAAAAGAATCTGATCCATGTATACGGCAATTTCAGTCGAAGTTTTGCCATCTATTAGATCTCCATTTAGTTCCCATTGGCTGTCAGTCGAAAGTAAGTGCAGTGCTTGTTGAAAAGCGGCTTGTGAAATAAATTCATGTCGATATGCCGCTTTTGTGGTAGTCAAAACCACATAATCGGGAGCAATCATGGCTTGTAACTTTTCCATTTCTCCTGATTTGCTAACCCCAGCTTCAATAAGAGCTAAATCACCCTCGAGTGGAAGCTCCAACAAAGAGAGCGCAACTCCAAGTTGAGAATTGTAACTCTTGGGGCTGCGATGCACCTTTAGTTGCGTTGCCAATAAATGGTAGATCCATTCTTTAACGGTAGTTTTCCCAATTGCTCCAGTAATCGCTAAAATCGGATATTTGATCCGTTTGCGATGAAAAGAAGCAATTTTTTGAAGTGCGGATAGTGTATCCTCCACAAAATAATAATGCGCATTGTCATGCAATATCTCAGGTCGTCTATCAAGGACAAAACTGCGTATACCTTTATCATAGGCTTCCTGGATATAATCAAATCCTTTCCGCTTTGGTCCGTGCAGAGCAAAGAAAACTACTCCCTCAGTTTGAAAAATTTTGCGTGTATCAAATATAACCTCTTGTAGGGGTGCTGACATAAGCTCCCCTGCAAAGTTTGCAGAGCAAATTTGAATCAATTGGGAGTGTGTCAGGTTGAGTTTCATGAATGCGCTTTTTGGTAACAGCCACGACAAAGCGGTTGATACTTTTCTACGGCACCAACCAACACTTGTTCGGTTTGAGAAACAGTGCGATGCGAGAATTGTGCCAATTTGCCGCATTGCACGCAAACCGCATGGACCTTACTCACATACTCCGCTACAGCCATGAGCTGTGGCATTGGACCAAATGGTAGGCCTTTATAATCCATATCGAGACCTGCAATGATGACTCGTGCCCCTTTATTCGCTAGCTCCATACAAACTTGGACTATGTCTTTATCAAAAAATTGTGCTTCATCAATAGCTACAATTTGCTGGCCTGACCAAATATGGAGAATGTCAATAGATGCAGCAATGCGTTTAGCCTCCCAACTTTGCCCTTGATGACTCACCACAGCCTCTGTAGCATAGCGATCATCGATGAAAGGTTTAAAGAGTAAGATACTTTGCTTGGCGAAATCTGCTCGCTTCAATCTGCGGATTAGCTCTTCGGTTTTTCCAGAGAACATAGAACCACAAATTACCTCAATCCAACCTTGTTGACCGCTTTCTTTAGTAAATTGTTCTAAAAACATAGTGCTGTTGAATGAGATTATGAAATGTTTCCTAATTTTGATTCGGTAGTGCATAAGACTGCCGATTGCACGAAATTAATAAGTTATAAGCAATGTCAGAAAAAAGTACCTCTCTAATGATCAAAACAATTCTTGGTCACCTACAAAATGGTGTTGAAAAACTAGAATCTGGACAACTCAGTCCGGAAGATATGGAATTATTAGTAGAGGATGCCAAAGAACTCTATGAGCGAATGGTGATATTGCGCTATAAAATTTATGAAACCAATGTCTTGGGCGTCAAAGAACCAGTAATCACTGCTAGTATTCGACATACTGAAATTGAAACACCAATAGATCTTTTTGGAGTAGTAGACGAACCTAAACAAGAACCTGAATTTGAAATCAATTATTCTAACGATCTTTCAAACGAAAGCTCAACGGAAGCAGACGAACATTCAATTATAGAGGAAGGGGAAGAAGATTTCTCAGCCGATGAAGATCAATCTGATGAAGAGATTGAAACACATCAAGAAGCTGCAATCAAAGAAGAGGTCGTTGAGGAAGATTCCGTTGAGGAAGAGGTCATTGAGGAAGATTCCGTTGAGGAAGATTCCGTTGAGGAAGAGGCAGAATTGCTAGAGGATTTGACTGCTGAAGATATAAATACGTTACCAGAAGAGGAGTCTAGCAATGAAGAGGTACCTGTTTCAGACAGTGAAACCACCCCTGCTTGGGAACCAGAATTTTCAGGTGACCAACCAATTTGGATGGCTGAAATGGAAGCTAATATCCGCGATAACCGCAGTGTTTTTCCGTTGGAAAGTCTAATTGGTGCCTTTACTTTAAATGAAAAATTACAATTCATCAATGAACTATTTGATGGTTCTTCTGATGAATTTTCAAGCAATATCAAACAACTTGATCAACTTGCCTCTATGGATGCTGCCCGCAATATGATTGCCGAATTAGCAGATACATTTAATTGGGATACAGAATCAGAGATTGTTGAGGATTTTATGTATAAAATTTGTCGCCGTTATGCGACTGGGGCTTAGTTTACTATTTTTCTTCTTTATTTCTATAGGGCATACACAAACGTATCCTTACAAAGAAACCATCGCCAAGCTATGTTCACCTGAATTTGCAGGACGAGGCTACGTCAACGACGGTTGCCAAAAAGCGGCGCAATACATCGCTTCTGAATTTCAGAAAATTGGTCTTCAACCCATAGGCAAAAGTTACTTTCAGGATTTCAATTTCTCGGTTCAAACATTTCCTGGTGCCTGCGAGCTGATTATTGACAACGATACACTTCAGCCAGGAATAGATTACATTGTTGACCCTAGATCTGCAGGAATTCCTGTGACGCAGCACTATGAATTGGTATATTGTAATGTCGCTACCCTATACCGTAGCACAACCACATTTAAACCCTGTCCAAAAAACCGCATGCTGGTCGTACAAACATCAGGCTACGGTGGCGACACGAATAAAGTCCTGCAGACGCGTCTTCGCGAATTGCAATCTTTTGCAGCAGTCTTAGAATTGACCACTCAAAAATTAACCTGGTCGGTGAGCCAAACACCTATGCCCTACCCTTCATTTACAGCAGTTGCGAATCGATTTGTAAAACAACCAAAACAAGCATACATTCAGCTGCAAACAAGGTATTTGAGCTCATTTGCAGCCCAAAATGTCGTTTCTTGGATTCCGGCTGCTCAAAAAGCAAAAAAGAAACCCTACATCGTGGTTACTGCTCATTATGATCATTTAGGACAAATGGGGCAAAACACCTACTTTCCGGGAGCTAATGACAATGCCTCTGGCGTAGGAATGCTACTGCACATGGCAAACGAATTGCATCGCAAACGCGACCCTAATTTCAATTATGTCTTCATTGCGTTTGCTGGTGAAGAAGCAGGTTTACTAGGTTCTAAATATTTTGTGGAGCATCCGCTTTTTGAGCTTAAACAAATACGATTTCTTCTCAATACGGATATCATGGGGAGCGGAGAAGAAGGAATTACCGTTGTGAACGCAACGCTTTTTAAAACAGAATTTGACCGTTTAATTGTACTCAATACGGAAGGCTCCTACTTGACACAAATCAAATCTAGAGGTCCTGCTGCTAATTCAGATCATTATTTCTTTACTGAAGTAGGTGTTCCTGCATTCTTTGTCTATACGATGGGGCCAAATAAGCACTACCATGATATCCAAGATAAAGCCGAAGAATTGAGTTATGCGGCCTTTGAACCCCTTGCCAAACTTTTACTTGGTTTTTTACGTTCATTTTAGTCTTCTGACTAAATAACTAGTTTGAAGAATAAGTATACTCAAAGAAAGCCCTAACAGATACAAGACAAGTTCCACACTTTGATCAGTGTATATAAGGGCTAAGCAAGCAGACAGATAGCCTAACAACTGAGTAACGTTGATGATTAAAAATCGAAATGTCTGAGCAGTTTGCTCGCCATTATTACGGATAAACAAAATGGCTGATGAAATGAGAATCAATAATATCGAAGTGAGTTGAACGCTCCATACTTGATGCATTGGTATTTGAAAAACCTTTATCAAAACGAGCATTAAAAAGACAACATGAACGGCTGCTATTGTGGCCAAATATGACCAAGGTGTTATCTTTTTAGAGATTTTATTTTTCACGGTTCAGCGAATTCACTTCTTTAATGATGACATACAAGCCAACCCCAACACCACTAAGTGCTAAAACAATTGTGTACAAACTATCAGCGTGGAATTTTTTATCTAACCATGTGCCAAGCCAAGTAAAGCCACCTATGATAGCTGTCATTTGAAATGCAGCTGAGCTTAATTTTAGGTATGGGTTACTGAACTTATTTTTTTTAGTCATTGAAAGCTGCCTCTGTATCGAGTTTTTGGGTACTAACCCCTGCACGCATAACGCAAGCGCCTTCAAAGAATGCGCCTTCTTCAATGTGTAATTTCATGGTTTGGATATCACCTTTGATACGCGCAGTTGAACGCAATACTAAAAGGTTTTCTACCATTAATTGGCCATCCATGGCGCCATCAATTTCTGCATTTACACAGACCAGATTACCATTAATTTTTCCAGAAGTGCCAATGATCACACGACCAGAGCAAGATACGTTGCCATTGACTTCACCTTCAAGAAGAATGTTGGCGTCTGAAGTAAGGTCTCCGTTGATTTCTGTCCCGGCGATGATGCGGGTGATGCGGTCAGTGTTGTCAGGTGTTTGAGAACCTCCGAAAATGTCTTTTCTTAGCATAAAGCTTAGTAATTATCGATGAAAAATCCTTTATATTCATCAAATTTCGACGTTTCTATCAACTTTTTCAAATTTTCTTGATTGATAATGTAAATTTTATTGTTTTGATAGTCATCTAAATACTCAGCACCTGCCTTGTAGGCATTGATATAGTCCCATGCAATTTTGGAAGTAGGGAAATCTGAAACCAACACAAAATTCTGCTCACTTAGGGTTGTCTTGACACTTGCTTTTACTTTGGCTGTTTTGAATACTCTGTTGGAGAAGTTGGCCACTGTTGTGCGCAGGTCATCTGCATCTTCATCTTCATCGAGTAGAATGATGACATACTGAGTTACATTCGGAATGTCTTTAAAGATCGATTTCTCCTTGGATGGTAAATTAGGTTCGAATTTGGAATAACCATTCTTCAGGATTGTTAACATTTCTTGAGCCCTCAATGCCTGTTCTGATTTTGGTTTTTCATCAATGATTCGCTGCAAAAGAGGCGCTAAAGTTTGCTTATCCGTGGTCTGTTGGGCAATTGCTAAAACATTGAGAAGAAGGTATTCAGCTCGGTAGGCATTGGCTGGATCATTATCAACTACTCCTTGGGTGGCTGCTTGTACTTGCGCATAATAGCCCTGATCATATTTTTTAAGGAGTTCTAAGTAGGATTCTTGGTCTTTTTGAGCACTCAACTTTTGCTTCACATAAAAATCAGGGTCTTTGAAATATTTAGCGGCATCCGAACTAGGATATTTATCAAGAATATATTGTCTGTACTTGTCCGCATCAGAGGTGCTTTCATAAATTTTGTAAAGTTGGAATGCAGCAGACAAATCTGTTGGATGCACTAAATTTTTTGACTGTATCGCTAAAAATTGAGCAGCGGCTAATTCCGTTTCATTAAGAATCTCCTTGTAAAGCACACCGGAGGTGTAGAGCGCTTCTAGTAGACGTTCTTGGGATGCTTTAAATGCTTCTTCGGTAAGTGGTATGTTTTTCAATAAAGACTCGATAGAAAGGGAGTCTTTTGGGGTGGAATTAACTTGAGCTTGAGAACTGTCTTGATCTTGAACCGAGATTTCTGCATTGAGAACGATGCGCTCACTACGGCGCCAATCATCGGTGTTTTCTCTAAGACCCCAATTTTTACGGAATTCGTTATAACCTTCCTCTCGGAGCTTAGGGTTATTGAAAATAAATTTATTAGCGTTGGTATTGGTGTTGGTCGGTTGGCTTTGCTGTAAGGCAAGAAGCTTTGCCGCCTCGAGCTCTTTGCGTCGTTGCTCGTCGCGTTTGATTTGTTTAATCGTTTCTTTTAGAAAATCTTCACGGTCTTTTTCAGAAAGCGCTGCAATTCTTTGAACGGAGTCTTCGAATTGAGCTGTTTCGATGGCTTTAACGAGATCGGCTAATTTAATGGCTTTATTTTTGATTTGCTCCCCGTTTGGATAATCATCCGTTATAAAACGAGAACTCGAGTCGTAATATTTTTGAGCAGAAACAAAATTCTTTTCTTGAAATGAAAGATCGCCAAGTGTTTCATATGATTTGGCGCGTTGGCGTTTGTTGTTATTGGAATAAAAAGCAGATGAAGTGAGATAAGACTTGGCCAGGGGCTTATTACCTGCATTGAGCTCCATCTGTGCCATTGCATAGTAAATTTGATCTTTAAACGTAGCGTTTTTTGCGTCGCGAAGCATTTTTTGCAAATCTCCCATAAGGCGGTCGTCTCCGCTTACGATGGCTCGGTTCAGTCGTGCATTAAAAGCAATATCCGTGGCAGCTGCAGCTTTAAAAGCCTTACCGTAATGATGCGCTGCATCGGGCATCTGATTCTGATTTTGCATCACTTGTGCCAAAATATAATGAAGGCGCGCCTTTTCTTTGGCATTTGGGCATTTTAATATGGCCATTTCAAGACCTTCAATCGCTACATCGTATTCACGGCGTCGCAGCGCAAGGTCTGCATAAGTTCGGTGGATTTCAAATTGCAATTGTCTTGACATTTGAGGGCCAGCTTCCGGATTTTTATTTCGCAAAAATGGAATGTAATCAGTAAGTTGTTTGTCGTTTTGAATTTCAGCACGTTCATTAAGCGCATCTAAAATGAGTTTGGCATCGGCATACTTTCGTTGCTCAATATATACTCGAGCAATCCAAAGACTTGCCACATATGCACTAGGGTCTTTGTCGAAGAAACGCTTTACAAACTGGAAGTTATCTAAAGCTTTTTGGTAATCACGGCGGTAAAAATATGCCTCCCCTACTGTAATCCAATTTTCATCAATCCATTTATTATATTCTACAGTTTTGTAAAACATGTTCTCGGCAGTTGGCATACTGTGATTGAGTATCACTTTGGCACATTTTACCACTGCGGTATCTATAGCAGGTAACATCCCTTTGACTTCTTTTTCTGTAGGGACAGGGAATACTGGTAATATGGAGTAAAAATCCTCTTTTCGACTATCGTGGTATGTTTTTAAAGAAACGCGCAACAATTCTTTGGCATTGAAATGCCCGTTGTATTTAGCGGTAGTTTGGTGATAAAAACGGTTAAGTGGTGTATTATTTTCAGTCGAACAAGCCCATGACAAAAGGAGCAAAAGCAGTGTCAGGAAGAGATATAGACTTGTACGCATGGATGAGGAATGGCATTATAACGCAAATTTTGCGTTTTTAGTGTGTGTATTAGGCAATATTGGTAAAGACCTGTTGAATATCATCGTCATCTTCTATCTTGTCGAGCATTTTTTCGATGTCTACAAGTTGTTCTTCGGAAAACTCAACAGGACTTGTTGGAATGCGTTTGAGGCTTGATTTTTGTACCTCTATTTGCATATCCTCTAGTGCTTTTGCTATGGTACCAAAAGCAGTGTAATCACCGTAAACAATAATTTGTTCTTCTTCTAAATCAATTTGCTCACAACCTGCGTCAATAAGATCTAACTCAAGGATTTCTGGATCTAGCTCAGGAGTCCTTGTAATTTCAAATACGCTCTTGCGTGAAAACATAAATTCCATTGATCCGTTGGGCACTACTGCACCACCGGCCTTGTTAAAGTATGACTTGACATTTGCAACTGTACGCGTCGGGTTGTCTGTGGCGCATTCCACATAAACAAGCACACCGTGTGGTCCTTTGCCTTCGTAGTTTACTTCTGTAAACGAAGCAATATCTTTTTGAGCAGCTCGCTTAATAGCAGACTCAATATTGTCTTTAGGCATATTTTCAGACTTCGCATTCTGAATTGCAGTACGCAACTTGGCATTTGTCGCGGGGTCCATGCCTCCTTCTTTGGCTGCCATGGTAATGGCTTTGCCAAGCTTAGGAAACATTTTAGACATTTTGTCCCAACGTTTTTCTTTAGCTGCTCTGCGATATTCGAATGCTCTTCCCATAATGCTTATACTTTTGGGCAAAAATAAGGAATTCAATAAGAAATTTCAAGAGGAAGCTTAGACCTTAAGCTAAAATCTGTTCAATATAGTTGAGTAGTGGTTCTTTACCAAATCCTGACTCACTAGAGGTTGTAAAAACCGGAGGTAGCTCTGCCCAAACTTTTAACATCTCCTTTTTGTACTTGGCCAAGTTTTTTTGAAGGGCAGAACTCGATAACTTGTCAATTTTGGTAAACACCATTGAGAAAGGCAATCCTTTTTCACCGCACCAGTTCATGAATTCTAAATCAATTTTTTGAGGCTCTAAACGCGCATCGAGAAGTACAAAAATATTATAGAGTGTTTCGCGCTTTATCAGGAAATCTGCTATGAATCGTTCAAATGCGCTGCGCTGGGTGCGGCTTACTTTTGCATAGCCGTAGCCAGGTAAATCAACAAGGTACCAGTGCTCATTGATCAAAAAGTGGTTAATGAGCTGCGTTTTTCCTGGTGTTCCAGAGGTTTTAGCCAAGCCTTTTTTTGAGGTTAACATATTGATTAACGAAGACTTACCTACGTTAGACCTACCAATAAAGGCGAATTCAGGTCTGCCATCTAATGGGCATTTGCTAACTTCTGTATTGGATATGGTAAATTCTGCGCTTTTGATTTGCATCTTGCAAAGTTAGTTTAAACTTTTATTTTTGCGGCTGATGTGAACAATCTAAGTTCAAGGTTGTTATGGTTTGACTACACAGCAAATGGCAGAGTATAAAATAAAAGATATAGAAATTTTAACGGGTATCAAAGCCCACACCATACGTATTTGGGAAAAACGCTACGGAATTCTTATTCCAGATCGTACTGATACCAAAATCCGAACGTACACCGATGCCGATTTATCCCTTTTACTTAATGTAAGTTTATTGAACAAAAAAGGGCTTAAAATATCTAAAATCGCCACCATGGGTACAACGGCTATTCATCATATGGTGTCAGAAATTAGGCTCAATTCCTCTATTGACAACGCCGAGGAGAAACTCATTTTAGCCTTACTTGAACTTGATGAACAGCTTTTTCGGAATACACTTAACGATCTCATCAAAAACAAAGGGCTAGAGGCTACGTTTTCAGAAAACCTCATCCCTTTCCTTGACCGAATTGGTGTCATGTGGTTGGTGAATAGCATCACTGCTGCTCAAGAACACTTCATATCCAATTTGATACGTCAAAAGGTTATTACTGAAATAGACAAACTTCCTATACCGCCAAAATCTAAAGAAAGTGTTCTTCTTTTCTTGCCTGAACACGATTGGCATGAAATCGGACTCTTGTTCTATCAATATTTACTCAGATCTAAAGGGATTTACACTTACTATCTGGGCCAAAGCCTACCTTATGATTCTCTGGTAGATTGTATTGAAAGACTCAGCCCAACTGTCGTTCTGAGTAGCTGGTTAACAGCTGTCGATGAACATTTCATTGTGGGTTATTTCAAGCAGTTACATAATGATGCGCCAGAGGTAAGATATCTAGCAGGAGGTGCGCAAATACACACACATTCTGCTGCGCTTAACGGACTCATTACAGAAGTTAAAAATTCTGGAAGTTTACTATCTCTTTTCGAAATTTAACTAGATCAATTCCCGTAAAGCTTCCAATATTGTCTTTTAAAGTACAATATTGACAATCTTTCCGTGTACTACTATCACTTTTTTGGGGGTTTTACCTTCCAGCCATTTTTGTGTCTCAGGTTTATCCAATATGATTGTTTTAACCTCCTCGATTGATAGAGCTAATTCTAAATTGGCCTTGTAGCGCATTTTCCCATTAAAGGAAACGGGGTAATCAAAACTAGATTCTGCTAAATAACTTGGGTCAAAAACAGGGTAATTAGCATCAAAAATACTTGTCGTTTTTTGATGTAGTAGAGACCAAATCTCTTCGCAAATGTGCGGTGCATAGGGAGACATTAATATGGTGAGCTGTTCTAACACATACCTGTTATTGCACTTTTGCTCTGTTAGTTCATTGACACAAATCATAAAACTAGAAACGCCAGTGTTGAATGAAAAGCGCTCGAGGTCATCGCTGAGCTTTTTAATAGTCTTGTGCAGCGTTTTCAGTTCTTTCGGACTTGGTTCAGTGTCAGTAACTTCAAATTGTCCATTCATATGAAACAAACGCCAATACTTCTTAAGGAAGCCATGCACACCAGTTATTCCTTTGGTATCCCAGGGCTTGCTTTGCTCAAGCGGCCCTAAAAACATTTCATACATACGGAGCGTATCAGCACCATATTTCTCACAAAGATCATCAGGGGTCACCACATTATACCATCGCTTAGACATTTTGTCAACTTCTCTTTTGACCAATACTTTACCCTCTGTATTATGGACAAATTCTTGCTGAGCATATTGTGGCTGCCAAGCTTTTAACTCATCTAATCGAATGCTTTCATCATCGTTGAGTAAGTCAATAGAAATACGTACTTCACGGAACTCTCCCTTGTTAGAGGGTAACATATCATGAGAATACATCTTTTGGTCTGGTCCAATGAATGCTATTGCAGATTTCCCCAAAATCATACCTTGATTGATGAGTTTGGCGAACGGTTCATCAAAATGGATAAATCCAAGATCAAATAGGACCTTAGTCCAAAAACGAGCATAAAGTAAATGTCCTGTTGCATGTTCAGAACCTCCTATATATAAATCAACTTGGTTCCAATAAGCTAATTTTGCTGGATCGGCAAAATTGCTTTGATTATGCGGATCCATGTAACGCAGAAAGTACCAAGAACTGCCTGCCCAACCAGGCATAGTGTTATATTCCATTCGTTCCCCTAAGTGACAAGACCATGCTTCTCTTGAAGCTCTTGCGAGTGGGGGTTCGCCATCTTCGGTAGGTAAATATGCGTCTACATCTGGCAATGTAACTGGCAATAAGTCATCATCAACTAAATGTGGTAAACAATCTTGGTAATAGACAGGAAATGGCTCACCCCAATATCGTTGTCGTGAAAAAACGGCATCCCGCAAGCGATAATTAGTTTTGCCATGTCCTATTCCTTTCGCTTCTATTGCAGCAATTGCTTTTTCCATAGCTGCTTTGGAATCAAGGCCATTTAAAAAATCTGAATTGGCAATTACGGCATCTTTTTCAGTATACGCAGCCTCAGAAATGTCTTGCTCAGCAAAAATATTTGGAATCGGAAGCTTGAAATGCTTGGCAAAATCATAGTCGCGTTGGTCTCCACATGGCACAGCCATGACAGCGCCAGTACCATAAGAAGCTAACACATAGTCGCCGATCCAGATAGGAATTTGCTCACCCGTGAAGGGATGTATTGCATATGCACCAGTAAAAGCGCCAGTAATATTCTTAACATCTGCTTGACGGTCACGCTCTGTTTTGAGTGCTGCTTGTTGTTGATATGCTTCGACCTCTTCCTTACAACTTGGCGTGCAAATTTGTGATACATATGGGTGTTCTGGTGCTAAAACCATAAAGCTGACTCCAAAAATAGTATCTGGTCTGGTGGTAAATACCTCTATTTGTAGTTCGGTATCTTTTACTGTAAATTGCACACTTGAGCCTTTCGATTTACCAATCCAATTTCGCTGTTGTTCTTTAAGTGCATCAGTCCAATCAATACGCTCTAGGCCTTCAAGTAAGCGTTCCGCATAAGCTTTGATTCGCATCGACCATTGCATCATCCGTTTTTGCTCTACAGGGTGTCCTCCGCGTTCTGATACTCCATTCACAATTTCATCGTTGGCCAACACCGTACCTAAAGCGGGGCACCAATTAACCCAGCTTTCAGCTAAATATGCCAAGCGATATTGTTGCAAAATGGATTCCTGCTCAGCTGGTGAAAATGTTGACCAACGATGAGCATCGAATATTTCTTGGCAGTCGTGAACAGCCTGAATATGAACATTTCCCTCCTTCTCAAAAGTTGAGACTAACGCTGCAATTGGCATCGCTTTGTCTGAGGATAGGTCATAATAGGAATTAAAAAGTTGCTTGAATATCCATTGTGTCCATTTGTAATAAGACGGGTCGGAAGTCCGGACTTCTCGGCTCCAATCAAAACTAAAACCCATGAGGTCTAGTTGCTGACGGTAGCGTGCAATATTTTCTTTGGTGGTTATAGCCGGGTGCTGCCCAGTTTGGATTGCGTATTGTTCAGCTGGTAAGCCAAAGGAATCATATCCCATTGGATGCAACACGTTGAAGCCTTTCAAGCGCTTGTAACGCGCATAAATATCAGAAGCGATATACCCAAGTGGATGTCCCACATGTAAACCAGCTCCTGAAGGATACGGAAACATATCTAGGACATAATATTTTGGTTTGGTGGAGTCTTCGGTAACCTGATATGTATTACGCTCTTGCCAAAGTTGGCGCCATTTGGCTTCGATTGCATTGAAAGTATAGTCCATTTTTGCTTTTAGAAAGCACAAAGATACAAACCTTGAACTTAACGCAATAAAAAGTAAAGGCCTAGTAAAAAGAGTAGGCTATCGTAGCTATTTTTTGGTAAACTAATCTCGCGTTGAATGACAATCAAAACGATCATGATCCAAACCCATGGCAATCCAATTAAAAAAGAAAATAAGGTCAGCAAAAACAATACTACATAACCGGCATTTACTCTACCTACAAGACTGGCAAAAGTTTTAATCTTTCCAGAATCTACCTCGATATCCTCTATGTCGACTTGAATGCTTAAGGCAAGGTAAAACAAAAAAAATGGGAAATAGAGTAGCCCTGCTGCCCCTGCAAGTGCTGGAATGAAATTGAGTTGGACAAACCACATAGCAGCGATTAATAAATTCTTTACAATTGGTATTCTTCGCCATGCAATCCCCCACTCATAGGTCACTAAAAAAATAAACTGCAACAACAATAATGACCAAAACCATAGAAACGGTAAAGTCGATTGATACGCTTTCAAATAAAAAGCAACAGGGGCTAAAAAATGTATCTTATGTAACCAACTCGATTCTAGAACATGGTTATTGCCTATTGTAAAATAGATGAGCCCTATAATAAACCCATGACTAACTGCCTTTATAAAATCTTGATGCTCCCATATAGCCGTATTACCACTCCATTGGTATAAGCCGGCACTGTAGCAAGCTACTGAAAAAGTCAATAGTAAACTATACCAATATTTATTTTTCAAGAGCATCTATAATATTTTGGTAGGAAATAGTTTCTATACAATTGCATTGAAGACCAGAATTACAATTCTCGCAATTTCCTTCAGAAACAAGCGCCTTTGATTGGGAGCCTAATGCTAACCAGCGTCCTGGATGGATTGGTTTTCGTTGGGCAAACAAACCAATTGCTTTTATTCCACAAAGACCTGCAATATGATATGGCCCTGTTGAACAAGCAACTAAAGCTTTCGCTTTTGATATTATTTGGATGAAGGTCCCCAAATCCCACTTTCCCGTGGCATCTAAAATATTTGGGTGAACCGGAATTTGGGAGCGAAAACCAGCTCCTTCTTTTTCAGTTCCTGTAAAGTAGACCTTGTATCCTCTCTCAACTAAGTGTTCAGACAATGCTGCATAGTTTTCCATTGGATATTCAACCCCACTTCCATTAGATTTAGGATGTAACAAAACCGTATTGCTCCAATCTTGATCAACTAATTGATTGCTTGAATCTGGAACAGTGAATTTCAATCTTTCTGAAAGTTCTACAAGCGTTGGGACTTTTGTTATTCCGAGCGGAGTAAGCAACTTGAAATTCAGCTGCGACTCATGCAAGTCTGAGCGCTTGCGGGTAAAATTTGGCCGAGAATTACAGGTCCAAAAATGAAAAAGTCGATGTGCAGTACCAATTCTTAAGGGTATTCGTGCCTGAGCACACCACCTTGCAACATTTTTATTTGGAAATAAATGAATCACTACATCAAATTGACCGAGCAGTTTAGTGCGCTCTTGCTTTGGAGATTGCTCGAGAAATTCCAAATTAAGAATGTCATCAATTGGTTCAAAACAACTGACAACCGCTTCTGTATATGATCTGCATAAATAGGTCAGCTTACTATTTGGAAATGCCTCCTTAAGTGCTTGGCATACGGGAAGTGTAAGACAAACATCACCAATAGCATCAGTTCTCGAGACCAAGATATTTTTGAAGTTACCCATTGAGCCAAAGTTGTCTTAGTATCGTATACTTTTGCCAAGTAGCAAAGGCACTCCGTTTAGCTATTAGCCATCCTGCCTTACCATCTAGAAACCCTTTTTTGAGAAGGAGTGATTTGATGAATTGCGCTATCACCTTTAAGTATAATTTCACCAGATTACATCGCACCTTTCGTGCGAAAAGTTCTGCGGCAGCAATTTTAGAAAAATAGTCAATTTGACGAAAATGATCTTCCTTGGTGTAGTAAGAATAGTGAAGCAGATCACCATCTAATTGTTCTATACTCAGCCCTTCCTTTGGGATCAATTGGTCGTGTGGATTCATCCCTCCCCACAAGACATCTTCTTTTGAAGCCATGCGCAATTTAACATCAGGATACCAACCACTGTGTCTGATCCAAGTTCCACAGTAATTGGTTAGGCGTTTGAACCTGAATGCTCCTTTGGTGGGTGAAAGTGCTTTAAGAGCTAGAATAGCTTGTTGTAATTCAGGTGTTAAAGCCTCGTCTGCATCCAAGGATAAAATCCAGGGATGAGTGGCTCTTTTCAAAGCTTCATTTTTTTGTTGAATATGACCTTCAAAAGGATGTTGCTCAAATCTGACGCCAAAAGAATTACAGATATCTTGTGTAGCATCGTTAGAAAAGGAATCGAGCACTAGAATTTCATCACATACAGACTGAAGAGATGTCAAACACCGACCAATATTTCTGGCTTCGTTATAAGTGATGATGACGCCTGAAAGTTTCATCACCGTTTATTTGATGCGTATGCGTTGTCCGATATTAATGCGGTTCACTTGAATGCCTGGGTTCAGGCGTTGCAATTGTGCTTGAGTCATATTATGACGCTGCGCAATTTTTCCAAAAGTATCACCTGATCGTACAGTATAGTACTTTTTTACTGGTGCTGTTGGTGTTGGCTTTGGAGTAACTTGTTCTTGTGTTTGATTGGTATATACAGTTAATTTTTGACCCACATAAATATTAGTGGTCCGCAATGCATTCCACTCCATAAGTTGTTCAACTGATACGTTATAACGAACTGATATTTGGCGTAAATTTTCTCCACTCTTCACTTTATGATAGAGGAGGTTTGATGAAGGAGGTGTGTTCGCTTGCAGGGTGTCTGCAGGTCCAGCTGCGATTATAGAAGTATCGTTTTGATTTCCATCAGGAGTTGTAGGTGGAGCCTCAAGAGCTGGCTTGGGATGATAAATAGCATCTTCTAGTGAATAAAGTGAATCCTCGTAACTTACCATTAAGCCAATTTTTTCAATTGGACCTGTAACGCAACGAGCCGGTGTCATCTTTGGAATGTATGTTGATTTATAGACAGGGTTTAGGCTTTGAATTTCGGTAAGATCCCAATCAACCAGTTTTGAAATAGTTTGCATATGAACCCCACTCTTCAAACACATAGTGTCAAGTTGTGCATTATGGATTGTTGCCTCCATTGGAATGATATTATACTCAGCATGATAGGTCATCATATATGCTGCTGCGATAAAATTAGGTACATATCCTTGCGTTTCTGAAGGTAAAAAAGGTCTCACTTCCCAATAAGTGGTCTTTCCTCCGGATTTGCGAATGGCGTGATTCACATTTCCAGGACCCGCATTGTATGCTGCAAGTGCCAAATTCCAATCACCATAAATTCCATAAAGTTGTTTGAGATAACGACAAGCGGCATCAGTCGCTTTCTCAGGATCCATGCGCTCGTCTATGTACGAATTCTCTTCTAAACCAAAATATAAGCCCGTTTTGTACATGAACTGCCATAATCCAAGCGCTCCTGCTCTTGATTTTACTTGTGGTCGCAATCCACTTTCAATTACAGATAAAAAACGTAGTTCTAAAGGGAGTCCATATTCAGTAAGTTTCTCTTCAAAAAGATCGAAATATAGAGCAGATCTTCCTAGGGCAACCCTAATAAATCCACGGCGTTTTGCAGCAAAAAATCGAATCGTAGAGAGGGTGGCCTCGTTACAATCAAGATGAAAAGGTGTAAGTTCATTCATCTGAGAAAGACGGGCGCAAATAATAGAGTCTGAAAAAATAGGAATCTGACCTGAAGTATAGTTCAGAGCAGTAATGATGGAGTCGTATTTATTGGTGTTGGCATAGTCCGCATAAAACATATTTAGACTTTGTTGCACTGTGTTGACGAATGGATCTGGATCAAGTGAGTCAGATGGACGAATCAAATGAGCTGGCCGCTGCCCCCACATGGATGAGGCACTAACCAATAAAATAAATAGACTCAGGTACCTGATCATATGACTTCTTGTAGTTTTTCTGCGGCTGCAAAGAGAAGATCTTCTTCAAAATCGCGAGCCATAAGTTGAATGCCATAGGGCAAACCATTGCTATGTGTACCAAATGGAATGCTCAATGCTGGATTTCCAGTAAGGTTGGCGTGAACCGTAAATATATCTTGCAAATACATTTGAATTGGATCCTTGACTGCATCCATTTCAAAAGCAGTTGTAGCCGTGGTTGGTGATAATAGCACATCACACTCCTTTAATAGAGCAGAAGTTCTATCTTTAAGTATACGACGCACTTGCTGTCCTTTTGTATAATAAGCATCGTAGTAACCATGGGAAAGTACAAAAGTACCGGTCATGATGCGACGCTTTACCTCAGGGCCGAAACCTTCACTTCGTGACTTTACATAAGTTTGTTCAACTCCTTGTGCTCCGGAACTTCTATAACCGTAGTGTACACCGTCAAAGCGTGATAAATTTGAAGAAGCTTCTGCTGTTGTCAAGACATAGTAAGTAGGTACCATATAGTCTAAAAACGGAAAACTAACCTCAATTATTTCATGACCTATGGCCTTTAATTTTTCTAGGGTTAAATCTAATTTCTGTTTGATTTCAGCATCGAGGCCAGGGTGATTTAGACAATCTGTGAATACACCAATTTTAAGTTTTTCTGGTAAATCAGTTCTGGTAAGATGGGTTGAACTTGAACTAGTAGCATCATAAGGGTCTTCGCCTGCTGTAAGTTTCAAAAGGAGCGCAGTGTCACTCAGGTTATTAGTGAAGAATCCTATTTGATCAAAAGAGGATGCATAGGCGATCAGACCATAGCGACTGAGTCTACCGTAGGTTGGTTTGATACCAAAAGTACCGGTCCAAGAAGCAGGCTGTCGGACAGAACCACCTGTGTCTGAACCTAAGGAAACGGTACATAGATTTGCCGCTACTGCCACGGCACTACCCCCTGATGAACCCCCAGGGACATAATTTGGTTTCCAGTTATTTTGTACTGGGCCAAATGCTGAGTTTTCGTTGGAACTACCCATTGCAAATTCATCACAATTGAGTCGACCAATTATTATAGCGTCTTGATCTATAAGGCGTTGTAATACAGTAGAGGTGTAAATTGACTCGAAACCTTCAAGTATTTTAGAAGAGGCACTGACTTTGTGGTCTTTATAACAGATGTTATCTTTGATACCAATAATTACCCCGGCTAGTTCACCAGCAGTTCCTGCTTTTATTTTCTGATCTACTGCTTGCGCTTGTAAGCGAGCTGAGTCTGCAAAAACTTCCAGAAAAGCATTGAGATGAGCGTGTTCATCTATACGTGCGAGGTGTTCCTCAACAAGATCCAATGCCGTCTTGCCAGAATGCAAGGCGTTCTGAATTTCTGCGATTGTACGGTACATGCAATTACTTTTCTTCTTTAGAAATTTCTGTAGATTGCGCTGTATCTTCGTTTGCTGCTTTGGAGGCGTCTTTAAATTCTTTGACACCTTTACCAAGCCCACGCATGAGTTCAGGAATTTTTTTACCTCCGAAGAAGAGTAAAACTAAGACGAGAATGAGAATAATCTCTGTTGGTCCAAATTTGCCCATAATTTCTTTATTTGTTGTCTTACAAAACTAATGAAAATAAACCTTGTCACTTAGACATTACAATTTTCTTGCCACTTCTACTTCTTCATAAGCTTCAATGATATCTCCAATTTTAATATCATTAAACTTATCAATATTCAGACCGCACTCATAATTGTTCTTCACTTCTTTGACGTCATCCTTGAAGCGCTTAAGTGAGCCTAAGCTGCCTGAATGTACAACAATTCCGTCGCGAATGAGGCGAATTTTAGAACTGCGCTTGATGATGCCGTCGAGGACGTAACATCCTGCAATGGTACCCACCTTGGTGATTTCAAAGGTTTCACGTACTTCGGCAGAACCAAGTACTTTTTCTTCAATATCGGGTGATAACATCCCCTCCATGGCGGCTTTAATTTCCTCGATGGCTTTATAGATGACAGAGTACATGCGGATATCGATCTGCTCCGTTTCGGCCAATTTACGAGCCGGAAGTGTAGGTCGAACTTGGAATCCAACAATAATCGCATCAGATGCAGAGGCCAAATTGACATCGGCTTCAGTGATAGCTCCTACTCCTTTGTGTACGATATTGACCTGAATCTCTTCAGTAGACAAATTGAGTAGTGAATCAGATAGTGCTTCAATTGAGCCATCAACATCACCTTTAACAATGATGTTAAGCTCTTTGAAGTCTCCGATTGCCAAACGGCGTCCGATTTCGTCAAGTGTGATGTGTTTGGTAGTGCGCAATCCTTGCTCACGATATAATTGTTCGCGTTTTTGTGCAATGGATTTTGCTTCTTTTTCATCGTCAAGGACGTTGAATTTATCACCAGCACTTGGAGCGCCGTTGATACCTAGTACCGCAACAGGTTGAGCAGGTCCAGCTTCTTTGAGTGGCTGGCCGTGTTCATCGTGCATGGCGCGTACACGTCCATAGTAACGTCCGACTAGAATTACATCTCCGATGTGCATTGTACCAGCTTCTACAAGCATGTTGGTGACATATCCTTTTCCCTTATCCAAAGAAGATTCAATAACTGTTCCTACAGCATTTTTTGCAGGATTTGCTTTTAAGTCAAGGAGTTCGGACTCGAGCAATACTTTGTCGAGTAATGCATCAATATTGAGGTTTTGCTTCGCAGAAATTTCTTGAACTTGGTATTTTCCTCCCCAGTCTTCAACAAGAATGTTCATGGCTGAAAGCTGCTCACGGATGCGATCAGGACTTGCGCCTGGCTTATCAATTTTATTAATCGCAAAAATCATAGGGACATTGGCCGCCTGTGCATGCGAAATGGCTTCTTTTGTTTGTGGCATGACGTCATCGTCTGCTGCTACAATAATGATGGCAACATCCGTAACTTGAGCACCACGAGCACGCATTGCCGTAAAGGCCTCGTGACCTGGTGTATCTAGGAAGGTCATTTTTCGACCATCTTTGAGCATTACAGAGTATGCACCAATATGCTGGGTAATACCTCCTGCTTCACCTTCTGTTACATTTGCATTACGAATGCGGTCGAGTAAAGAAGTCTTACCGTGGTCAACGTGACCCATAACGGTAATGATCGGTGGACGTGCAATAAGATCCTCTGGCTGATCTTCGATAACGGTGATTGCATCTTGTAACTCAGCACTAATGAATTCAGTTTCAAAGCCAAATTCATCAGCAACGATTTGAATCGTTTCTGCATCTAAGCGTTGGTTGATTGATGCAAAAATACCCAACGACATACACACAGATATTACCTGTGTAGGTTGAATATTCATCATTGATGCCAATTCGGAAACTGTAACGAACTCAGTGAGTTTGAGTGTTTTTTCATCAAGTTCGGCCATCGCCATTTCTTCTTGACGACGTTGAGCGTAATTATCGCGTTTTTGACGACGATTTTTAGAAGCCTTAGATTTTCCTCCTTGATTAGATAAACGAGCTAAAGTTTCTTTTATTTCTTTTTGAATATCCTGCTCTGAGATTTCTGCCTTCTCAGTTTTAGGTTTATTTTGGTTGTTAGGCGTGTTAGATACTTCGACCTTTTTAATGCGTTTGCGTTTGCGCTTGGAGTTTGCGTCATCAGATGATGAGGCAACTGGGGTGCGTGGACGCTCAACTGGAAGATCAATTTTACCCAGTACAGTTGGGCCCGATAGTGCTTGTCTTGTTACTCGAATGGTTTCGATTTCTGGCGCCTTTTCTTCAGCATCCTTAACCTTAGGAGTTTCAACTACAGGGGCTTCTGGCGCTTCTGGCGCTTCTGGCGCTTTGGCAACAGGGGCTACAGGTTTATCTGCGGGTTTATCTTTTCTTTTGTCTGGGCGCGTGCGTTGATTAATGGCATCGAGATCGATTTTGCCAATAACATTGACTTTATTGTCTGATTGCGCTTTTTCTTCAGTTGGGACATTTTCTTCAACCGGATCAGGAAGTGCAATCTCCTCTACTATTGGCTCAGGGGCCTTAGCTGGAGCTTCGTTCAAAACTTGGCGTTTGATTTCCTCCAGATTAATTTCCTCCTCGTCTTCGTCTTCGACAATAGGTGCTGGAGTTTGTTCTTCTTGTGGTTTGTCCTTCAAAGACAAAGACTCTCGCTTTTCGCGACGCAATGCAGCTTTCGACTGCTCTTTCATGCTTTGGTCTGCAGCAAACTCTTGGCAAAGGATATCAAAATGCTCCTGCTCCAAACGTGCTGTTGGGGTTGGGTCAATGACAATGCCTTTTGAACCTAAGAATTCGACAATTGTCGGTATTCCTACATTCAACTCTCCTGCTGCTTTTCCTAAACGAATCGGTTTTCCCGCCATAATCTACTGTTGCGCTCCTATTTGGTATTAAAGTTATTCAAATTCCGCTTTCAAAATACGGAATACTTCTTCGATGGTTTCTTTTTCTAAATCTGTTCTAGAAACAAGGTCGTCGATACTGATTTCAAGGACTGACTTGGCTGTATCGCAACCAATTGCCTTCAACTCGTCGATAATCCAGCTGTCGATTTCATCTGCAAATTCTTCGAGGTCCACATCTTCAATATCTACTTCACCATCTCGGTATACGTCAATTTCAAAACCACATAGTTTACCGGCTAGTTTGATATTATTACCACCCTTACCTATCGCCAAAGAAACTTGGTCTGGCTTTAAAAAGACTTTTACTCTTTTTTCTTCATCTAAGATTTCCATTGAAGTGATCTTAGCTGGAGAAAGTGAGCGTTGAATAAGTAATTGCTGATTTGAGGTATAATTGATGACGTCAATGTTTTCATTGCGTAATTCACGAACGATACCATGAATACGCGAACCTTTCATACCAACACAAGCCCCAACCGGGTCAATGCGATCGTCGTAAGATTCGACAGCCACTTTAGCGCGCTCTCCTGGTTCGCGAACGATTTTTTTAATGGTAATGAGTCCATCAAATACTTCTGGAACTTCAAGTTCAAATAAGCGCTCCAAGAATTCTGGCGCCGTACGTGAAAGGATGATGACAGGGGTACTATTTCGCATGTCAACTTTAGCAACAACAGCGCGTACTGACTCCCCTTTCTTAAAGAAATCAGACGGTATTTGCTCTGACTTAGGTAAAATCAATTCGTTGTTATCGTCATCCATGATAAGGATTTCCTTTTTCCAAACTTGGTAAACCTCACCAGTAACGATTTCGCCAATACGTTCTTTGTATTTGTTATAGAGTTGGTCTTTTTCAAGCTCCATGATGCGCGAAATAAGATTTTGACGCAAAGCCAAAACATTACGTCGACCAAAGTCTGCAAACTTGAATTCTTCGGTAACTTCCTCACCGATTTCAAAATCAGGCTCAATTTTAATGGCATCGGAATAAGCAATCTCCGTATTCGGATCTTCTACTTCACCATCATCTACAATTTCTTTATTCAAGAAGATCTGAACATCACCTTTATCGATGTTGACAACGATATCAATGTGTTCATCTGTATTGAACTTCTTTTTGAGCATTGCACGAAAGACGTCTTCAAGGACGTGCTGCATCGTTTGTTTGTCAATATTTTTTAGTTCTTTAAACTCCGAGAATGAGTCAACAAGTTCCAAACTGTTCATGGGGCTTATTTAAATGAAATTACAATTTTTGCTTCTTTTATTTGATTGTAGGGTAACTCGATGAATTCTTCTACCCAAACTTTTTTCTTTTTTGCTTCGTCTCGTCTTTGGATGCGTTGTTTAAAAACGAGGAGGTCGTCTGCCATTTTAATCAACTCTGCTTCAAATTGATCGCCTGTATCGGGTGTAACTTTAAAGCTACGCCCTACATTTTTGGCAAACTGATTGATATGACGAACTGGCTTGTCTAAACCAGCTGAGGAAACATGTAGTTCAAAATCTGCTTGCTCACGATCTAGATTGTGTTCAATATTGCGAGAAACTGACATACAATCATGCACACTAACACCGCCCTTAAGCTTGTCTAATTCTACATGAATGACATTGGTGGGGGAAATGCGCAAATCAACGACATACAGACCATTATCGAGTTCTGCGATGCGTTCGTCTATAAGCGCTTGTATCAACTTTTGATCTAACATAAATCTTTGTTCTTGCAACTGAAGTGACAGCGGAAAAAAAGAGGGGACTTGCGTCCCCTCGTTCCTATCATCTACAAATGTGATGCAAATATAGGTAATTTAAATTAATCCACAAAATCATCATGTATCTTTGCAGTATGTTAGTAGAAATCCAAGACAAAATAGTATCAACCCAAATATTTGAACGACAATTCGTTTGCGACCTCAATGCCTGCAAAGGGGCTTGTTGTATTGAAGGTGATGGTGGAGCACCAGTTACTGAAGACGAAGTAAAGATTATTGAAGCCAATCTTGAGCAAATTCGTCCTTTCATGCGAAAAGAGGGCATTGAAGCAATAGAAGCCAATGGCGTTGTATACCACGACGACAACTTTGATCCTGCTACAACATTGGTCAATGATGCAGAATGTGCTTTTGTTTACTTTGATGAGTCCGGTATTGCAAAATGTGCAATTGAAAAAGCTCAACGCGAAGGTCATATAGATTTTCCTAAACCTATATCATGCCATCTCTACCCTATTCGAACGAAACAATTTCAAGACTATACGGCCTTAAATTATGAAAAATGGGATATCTGTGAACCCGCTTGCACATGTGGAGAACAACTTGAGGTCCCCGTCTTTAAATTCCTAAGAGAGCCTTTAATTAGAGCCTTTGGAAAGGAGTTTTATACTGAATTAGAACAAGTAGCTCGCGAATTAAATGAAGACAAACACTGGAGCCAATAAATTGCAAAATTGATTCATAAAAAAAGGCCCTGAATGAGGGCCTTTTTTTATGTAGTAGTATTTTAACTTGTCTAGTGCTCCTCTTCACCTTCCTCTAAAGGTGTAATTTGAGAAATGAAATCTTCACTTGCACCAGGTTTGGAATAGTCATAAGGCCAACGATGAACTGTTGGTAATTCTCCAGGCCAATTACCGTGAATTGCTTCTACTGGTGTTGTCCATTCTAGTGTGGTTGACCTCCATGGATTTTGAGGAGCTTTAGGTCCTCTGAAGATACTGTAAAAGAAATTGAATAAGAAGAAGACTTGACCCAACGCTGCAATGATTGCAAAAATGGTGATGATCTGATTCAAGTCTACCATTAATTCAAAGGAATTACTGTCGAACTCACTATATGCTGAGTAATCATAGTAACGACGTGGTGCACCGGCAAGACCAACAAAGTGCATTGGGAAAAATACACCATAAGCACCAATTAAAGTTACCCAGAAGTGTGCATAACCCAAACGAGTATTCATCATGCGGCCAAACATTTTCGGGAACCAATGGTATACACCACCAAACATTCCAAACACTGCTGACATACCCATAACAATGTGAAAGTGGGCCACCACAAAGTATGTGTCGTGCATCATAATGTCGAGTGCAGAGTCAGCAAGGATAATACCTGTAACACCTCCGGTGATGAACGTAGACACCAATCCGATAGCAAACAACATTGCTGGTGTTAACACGAGTGATCCTTTCCAAAGTGTGGTTAGATAATTAAATACTTTAACAGCAGAAGGAATAGCAATTAACAATGTAGTAAATACAAATACGCTTCCTAAGAATGGATTCATACCCGTTACAAACATATGGTGACCCCATACTATAAAGGATAGGAAGCCTATTGCGAGAATCGATCCAATCATCGCTTTGTATCCAAAGATAGGTTTGCGTGCATTGGTTGCAATAATTTCAGAAGACAAACCCAGGGCAGGAAGAAGTACGATATAAACCTCAGGGTGACCTAAGAACCAAAATAAGTGCTGATATAAAATCGGTGATCCACCATGATTAGTCAACATTTCACCTCCAACAATAATATCAGACAAGTAGAATGAAGTTCCCATGAGGCGGTCCATGGTAAGTAACAACGCTGCTGATAATAGAACCGGGAATGAAAGAACGCCGAGAATGGCCGTAACAAAAAATGCCCAGATAGTAAGCGGCATGCGCGTCATGTTCATACCTTGTGTACGTAAGTTTATAATGGTCACAATATAGTTCAATGAACCAATTAATGAGGAAGCAATAAAGATGGTCATTGAAACCAACCATAGTGTCATACCAAGACCCGATCCTGAAACTGCCTGTGGAAGTGCAGAAAGTGGAGGGTAAACTGTCCAACCGGACATAGCTGGTCCCGACTCAACAAATAAAGTGACGACCATAATGAGTGATGACAAGGCAAACATCCAATATGACAACATATTCAAGAAACCAGATGCCATGTCGCGTGCTCCTAGTTGTAGAGGAATGAGGATATTTGAAAAGGTTCCAGACAACCCTCCTGTTAAAAGGAAAAATACCATGATAGTACCATGAATTGTAACCAATCCGAGATACATATCTTCTTTTAATACACCATTTGGAGCCCATTTCTCACCAAGGAAAAAAGAAAGAAAATCTGAACTTTCACCTGGCCAAGCCAATTGAATCCTAAATAAGATAGATAACATCATTGCCACCAAACCCATAAATACAGCAGTCATTAAAAACTGCTTACCGATCATCTTATGGTCTTGAGAGAAGATGTATTTAGAAATGAAATGCTCCTCATGATGGTGATGATCCTCATGATGTCCGTGTGCGTGTGCGTCGTGTGAAGCCATTTTTTTTGGTGTTTTATCGTTTCTAATAATTAATTCATTGTATCAACTGCAGTGGTATCTGCAGATGTAGCTGCTGGTGCTGCCGCTACTGGGAAGTATTGATCTTTAAAGGTAGCTTTCTTCTTACCATCCATCCATTTTTTATATGCAGGTCGATCTAAAACCACAACCACCATTTTCATTTTGTAATGTGCTCCTCCGCAAATTTTGTTACACATTAGAATATAGTTGAAATTAGCGTCATTCTTTTCATCACGCATTTCAGAAGTCGTTTTATTCGGAGTGAATTTCATACGTGTAGCCATTCCTGGCACCGTATTCATTTGCGCACGGAAATGGGGAAAATAAGCCGAGTGGATGACATCTTTTGCACGAAGGGCGATTTCATACTCCTGACCTTTACATAGATACAATGTATCTTTTTGGATGATATCATCCCAAGCACTTGCGTCTAATTTTGGGTTATGGTTTTCCTTCATTTGGGTAAGGAAGCGATACAAACGCTCTTTTCTAGATAAGTCAGTGCGCAGTACTTGCATCGTAGAATCGCTGTAGACAGTATCGCGGTTATTCAGCAATTTTTGCAAACTGCGTATTCCGGTTGGTCCGTTGAGCATGTTATTCAAAGAAGAGTCTATTGTACTAGTTGTCAAAAGAGCCAATTCATTGTTGTCTAGTGTCAACTTGTAGTCATACAGACCTAAAGTATTGTCAGCTCCAGCGTAACGTGCAGTCCAATCGAATTGCTTAGAAAACAATTCAATCTTCTCGGCTTCTGGCTTTGATGGCCCTGATAAGTTACTCCAAGTTTGAAGTCCTAGGATAATGATAACCGCTAAAACTATGGCAGGAACAACTGTCCATAACATTTCTAGTTTGTTGTTGTGCGGATAGTAAAAGGCAGGCACCCCTGGTTTTCTTACAAATCGCCACGTGAAATAGAATAACAAGAAGTTGGTTAAAAAGAAAACCGCAATAATAATTACAAAATTGAGATTTAATAGCCAATCCATTTCTATCCCTTCTACAGATGCAGCTGATCCACGACCTGTCCATCCATAAGCAGTCATCAAATAAATGAACCCTGCAAAAAACAATAACATAAAGCCAAACATCATCCTGGCATTTAAATTGTTATCGCGATTAGAAATTTCGTGCTCTTCGTTTTTACGCAATTTAGAAGATAGTTCATAAATGCGCACAAGTTGTGCGACAGCTATCGCGCCTAAAATAATGACAAGTAAAATGATTAATTTATTTTCCATGACTTTTTTATATTGTCTTCAAATTAAATTTCGTGATGGTTACTTTCATCCAAGAATGGGTGGTTAATTGGCGTCAGTGGTGCTTTAGACAAGTTGCGCAATACAACGAAAATAAACACCCCTGCCATTAACAAAGCCATACCAATTTCTAGTGCACCAATTCTAGCATTAGCACCAAGAGAACCTGCAGATATCATCACAAATACATCGAGCCAATGCCCAATAAGAATCATGAGGCCTACAAAGAGTAGAATTCCAGCGTTTCTTTTGGCATCTCGAGACATCAATATCAACATTGGGAATGCAAAATTGATAATGAACATACCAAAGTAAAGGTATTTGAACTCAGCGATTCGCAATTGGAAGTAGACCACTTCTTCACCAATATTGGCATACCAAATCAGCATGAACTGAGAAAACCACATATAGGACCATAAGAAAGAAGTAGCAAATGCCCACTTTCCTAGATCATGAATATGCGAATCATTTACATTTGGTAGATGACCTAATTTCTTAAGGTACAATGTAGTGAGAATCAATACAACCATAGTTGAACACCACATTCCTGCAAATGTATACCAACCAAAGAGTGTCGAAAACCAGTGTACATCAATGGACATGATCCAGTCCCAAGCCGATGTAGAGCTGAATACAGCAAAAAATACCAAGAAGGTTGCCCCTTTTTTGTAATTTTTGAAATGTAACTCTGTACCACCAACTTTATCTTCTTCAAGAGAACGATTCCTGAAACCCCTCCAGAATAAGAAATAAGTTGTAAAGTAAGCAAGGGTTCTGATCCAAAAGAATATCTTATTTAAATAAGGGGCCTTGTGTCTGACAATTTCATCGTGTGCTTGAACCTCTGGATCCATCCAAGAATAGATGTGAGCGCCGTCAGCGAATGTAATAATCAATAATACTGCTCCTAGAATGATCATACCCATGGGTAGGAATCCGGCTACAGCCTCAATAACACGCTTTACTGCTGCATACCATCCAGTTTCTGTAGCATATTTGAGTGATAGGAAAAAGAGTGCTCCTAAGCCTAATGCAAAGAAAAAGAACCCACTAATTAGACCTGAGGCCAAGAAACGAGTTAAGAAGTGGTGATCCGACGCCGTAAGCGCTACACCGATAATTGTAAGGAGCGCACCCAGACCCATAAGGCCAAATGCTAAGTTTTTCGCTTTTTTGGTGATTTGAAATTCCATTGCTCTTCTTGATTAATTCGCGTTAGTGGTGTCTGAAACATTAGCTACAACTGCTGCACCAGAGGCATCAAATTTGCCATAGTTTGCATCTTGTAAGCGACGAATGTAGTGAACGATTGTCCAAATTTCCTTTTTGTTCAGGATTGAACCATGAGCTCCCATGTTTCCTTTCCCGTAATAGATAGAATAGAACATTTGACCTTCAGTTGCAGCCAAACCAACATAATTTGGCACGCCAGCGTAAGCTCCGCTTGCAACCATAGGTCCATTTCCATCACCCTTCTCACCATGACAGTGCTGACACATTGCCGTAAAGAGCTCCTTTCCTTTTGCGATAACAACATCGGCATTATTTGCATTTAAAAGAAGTGGGTTTTTATCAGCTACCGCAAGTGTATATTCATCTGCTGTGGAATAATCCCATCCGTAAAGACCATGGGTCTCGCGGAATGCAATATTTGGCTTACGGAAATAAGGCATCATTAATTGTACCTCTGAGGAGTCTGTTCCGTAAAAAGGAATAGTGTTGCGAGGAGGAGTCATGGCAGTTAAACGTCCTTTGATGTTCTCGTTTATTCTTCCTCTAACCTCACCGTAATCAACGTATGTTTCGATACTTGGAGTGCGGTACATATCTGGGGCATATTCCAAACCTGGGCTGTCTGAATTAGACACACAAGAGTTCAAGAACAATGACATTGTCAAGGCTGCTCCACTAAATGCTGTGTATACGATTTTTTTCATGTGGCCCTGTACTTATTTAATTTCTTTTTTATCCAATTCGAGGTAACCTATTTCTTGTAACATCCCGTCAAGCTCTGATTCTGTTACTTTGTGATTCTCACTTAGACGAATTTCCATCACAAATTTGTCATCTGTCGTGCGCGGGTCAGGATTCTGAGCAGGCATTCCTGGCAAAGTTTTATTGCGAAGTAAATAAGTAATTGCCATTCCGTGTGCAGCACACATTACAGTAAATTCAAAACTAATTGGTACGAAGGCTAGCATATTTTCTAAGTAAGAAAAATTTGGCTTTCCACCGATATTCATAGGCCAGTCAACAACCATGAAATAACGCATTCCAATAGTCGCGAGTGTCAATCCGGTTAGGCCATAAAGAAAGGCCATGATTCCCAAACGCGTATTTTTTACACCTATAATTGGATCGATTCCGTGAATCGGAAACGGAGAAAAAACTTCTGAAATCTTAACTCCCTTTGCGACGAGCTTTTTAGCACTATTTTTAAGTACTTCATCGTCATCATACATTACGTATAGAACTTTATCTGACATAGCCTTTGCTTAATGATGTTTGTGATAATCTGGTGACTCTTTGTAAGATTGACCTGAGCCTTTCAAAATTGTTTTAACTTCATTAAGTGCAAGCACCGGGAAGAAACGGGCAAACAACAAGAAGAAAACAAAGAATAAACCAATAGTGCCAATATAAACGGCAATATCAATATGACTTGGGAAGTGCATACTCCAAGCAGCTGGAACGTAGTCGCGATGTATCGAAGTGACAATAATAACATAGCGTTCAAACCACATACCAATATTTACCACAATCGAAATGAAGAAAGTAAATAATAAGCTGCGACGTAAACGGCGGATCCACATGAGCTGTGGAGAAATTACGTTACAAGTCATCATGGACCAATAAGCCCACCAATAAGGGCCTGTAGCACGATTAATGAATGCATATGATTCATATTCTACACCCGAATACCAAGAGATAAAAAGTTCAGTAATGTAAGCAGTACCAACAATTGAACCTGTCACCATAATTACAATATTCATGTACTCCACATGTTTTGTATGAATATAGGCTTCAAGACCCATTGCTTTTCGCATGATTAAGAGTAGTGTCTGAACCATAGCAAATCCTGAGAACACCGCACCAGCGACAAAGTATGGAGGGAAGATAGTGGTGTGCCATCCTGGAATTACAGAAGTAGCAAAGTCAAATGATACAATGGAGTGAACAGAGAATACGAGTGGTGTTGCCAAACCTGCTAATACCAAAGAGACTAGTTCAAAACGATTCCAATGTTTGGCACGTCCAGACCACCCAAATGAAAGAATACTGTACATCTTTTTTGCAAGCGGCTTTTTCGCTCGATCGCGAATTGTAGCAAAATCAGGGATAAGACCAATATACCAAAATACAAGAGAAACCGATAGGTAAGTTGAAATCGCAAAAACGTCCCATAATAAAGGAGAGTTAAAGTTCACCCACAACGATCCAAATTGATTTGGAATTGGCATAACCCAATAACCGACCCACAAACGTCCCATGTGAATCAATGGGAAAGTTCCCGCCATGAATACCGCGAAGATAGTCATTGCCTCAGCTGAACGGTTGATTGCCATACGCCATTTTTGACGGAATAACAAGAGCACCGCAGAAATTAGCGTACCTGCGTGACCAATACCTACCCACCATACGAAATTGGTGATATCCCAAGCCCAACCGATAGTTTTATTAAGACCCCATACTCCAATACCGGTACCAAGTAAGTACATGATGCTTCCCACACCGTAAAGTCCGATAACAAGGGCAATTCCAAAAAGAATATACCACATTTTAGGTGCTTTGTCCTCAATAGGACGACAAACATCTTCTGTTACATCATGATAGGTTTTGTGACCTAAAATGAGGGGCTCTCTGATTGCTGCTTCCTTTTGCATTTCGGTAGTTTAATTGAATAATGATTAATGATGAGCTTGTTCAGCTACTTGAATATGATCTAGCGAGGAATTATCTTCATTGCGAACTTTAACTTGATACCAAACGTTTGGCTTAACGCCTATTTCTTCGAGTGCCTGGTATGCACGTACACCCTCAGATTTTTCGCGGATCATTGATTTCAAATCGTTCCAGTCTCCAACAACGATAGCGTTGGTTGGGCAGGCATCAGAACAAGCAGTTGCGAAATCGCCATCTGCAACAACACGTGCTTCTTTCTTAGCTACCAACTTAGTTGCCTGGATACGTTGAACACAAAGTGAACATTTTTCCATTACACCACGCGTACGTACTGTTACGTCAGGATTAAGAACCATACGGCCTAAATCATCTTGCGCAGGATTCACTTCTGTAAACTTCTTGTATGAAGGGTAGTTGAACCAATTGAATCGACGTACTTTATAAGGACAGTTGTTAGCACAGTAACGCGTTCCGATACAACGGTTGTATGTCATTTGGTTGAGACCCTCATTGGAGTGAGTAGTTGCAGCAACAGGGCAAACGGTCTCACAAGGTGCATGATTACAATGATGACACATCAAAGGCATGTGAACTACACTTGGGTTCAGAGCAGGAATTTCTGCCGCATCATAGCTAAATGTTTCTTTGTCTGCTTTGGTACCAACTGCAGCTTCTTCCTCAGATGCAAAATAGCGATCGATACGCAACCAGTGCATTTCACGACCACGACGCACCTCATCTTTACCAACAACAGGAACATTGTTCTCAGATTGACAAGCGATCAGACAAGATCCACAGCCAATACAGGAAGAAAGATCAATAGAGATTCCCCAACGGTGTCCTATTTTTTCTACCGGATGAGCCGCCCATAAATCAAATTCAGATACAGGAGCTTCAATATGGTCTCCATGTTTGTCTAATTTTTGGAGCTTATGCCCTTCATTAAATGCCTCTTTTTCTCTCTCTTTAAATATAGAGAGTGTGGTTTCACGGACAATAGAATCACGACCCATTACGGTGTGATGAATTTGTGTGGCTGCAATAGGATAAGTGCCGTTTGCATCAGCGATTTTTGCTGCGCCACTGTACATTAATGTAGCACCAGTTGAAACCATTCCAAAGACATTAGCACCTATTGGGGTAGGCTTTCCGTCCTCTTTTTGAACGTGACCACCGTATTCTTTAGTTTGAAAAGCAGCTTTACCAATGTTTTCACCATTGGCACCACGACCATAACCTAGTGCAATACCAATTGTTTTTGGTGCTTGGCCTGGTAATGGATAAACAGGGAGTGTGACCGACTTACCATTAACAGAAACTGTTGCTAAATTGAGACCATGTTCCTGATCGTAGGTGGTGGCATATTTACCTTCCATTTCTACTGGATTCATGGTGATGTAGTTATCCCAAGTAACTTTGGTAATTGGGTCTGGCATTTCTTGTAACCAAGGATTGTTGGCAAATTGACCGTTACCAATGGCAGCTTTTTGATAAAAGACTACTTCAGTATCGGCTGATTTCGGTAAATCCTTGATTGCAGCTGATTTAAAAGTCAATGTATTTGCAACTAAAGGAAGTGCCTCACAACTATTGTGTGTTAGGAAATTGAAATCCCCAGAAGGATTAGTAGTTGCATAAGTAGCTTTAATATAGTCATAGGCTACTGCTGAGTCTTGACCACCGCGTGTCGCAGCTCCATTCCAAACAAGCAATGATTCTAAAGCGCTTGCTGTATTGTGCAATGGGCGAATAGTTGGCTGACCTACTGCATATTCGTTTGATTTTGCCTGATGGTCAGTCCAGTTTTCCAATTGGTGATGATCTGGACAAACAATAGTACAATTGCTAGCCGTTTCGTCTTCGAAGGAAGAAATGGCAACAGATGTTTTAATTGATTTCAATCCTTTTGCAAAAGCGGCGCCATTTGGCAAGCTGTAAACAGGATTGACACCCATCATGATGAGTACCTCAGGGCCTTTACCAGCAGCAACATTAGCCGCTAATTGAAGCACTTTGTCGTCTTCCGACTGGTGAAGATTAATGGTATTTGAAAGATCTATGGTTGTTCCGTAAGAACCAAGTAGGTTATTCAGTTGGTTGGCCAATTGTTGTACGCCAATATTATTTGAACCAGCTACTACGATAGATTCATTTTTTGATTTTTTAAGCGCAGCAACTGCTTTTTTAGCTGAAGCCTCCCATGAACCTGTGTTCACTGATACTCCAGGATTACCACCCATGGCTTTGATTATATAAGCAAGAACGGCTGCTTCTTCTGAAGGTTTGATCATGCTGCGAACATCTGCATTCGATCCGGATACAGAAAGTACTGATTCAAATTGAAAATGCTTAGACATCCACTTTCCTTCAGGGTTGCGTGTTGCACCGTATTGTACAGCAAACTCAGTTGGCAACAACCAAGAGCTTAAGAAGTCTGCACCGACAGAAACGATTGTTTTTGCCTTGGAGAAGTCATAGCTTGGTATGATGCGTGCTCCGAAATTGAGCAAGTTTGCTTCGCGCATTCCTGCATAAGAAATAGCATCGTATTGAATATGTTCAAATTTAGAACCGCCTTCGCTATTCATTGTTGCAGACATCTCAGCGATAGCACGCTTGATAGATGGAGAGATGATTGTATTGGAAAGTAAGGTAACCTTACTAGCATTATTGATCGCCCCTTTGATACCGTCATCAACCGCTCCCCAAGTGGTTTTGGATCCTTTGTATAAAGGTTGGGTCAGACGAGCGGAGTCATAAAGACCGAGAACAGAGGCAATGATTTGTGGATTGGTTCCACCTTTCGTAAAGCCAAAGTCCTTGTTTCCTTTGATGAAAATTGGACGACCTTCGCGTGTTTTAACCATGATGCTTGCATAGGAAGAGCCATCATAGTAAGTACTCGCATACCATGTAGGCATACCAGGCGTTACGTTTTCTGGTTTTACGGCATAAGGTACTACTTTAGTTACTGGAGCCTCACATGCAGCTAAGGTAGCAGCTGCAACAGAAAATCCGAGAAACTTCAAGAAGTCACGACGAGCAGTAGATGACTCCGCAAGATTTTCATCTGCTAAGAAGTCTTCAACATTTTGCTGGTTTGGAAATTCTTGATCTTTATGCTTGATGAACTCGGTAGTTTGCTTGAGTTCGTCAATACCTTTCCAATATTTCTTTGACATTTCCATGGTCTTATTTCGACAAGTATGGTTATTACTGAATTAATAGTGACATTTTGCACATTCCCATCCTCCAAGTTCGTTGACAGTTACTTTACCGTCATTGTTGAGGTATTGTGCATATAATTTAGGGTCTTTCTTAAGACGACGGTGCACTTCGTCATAGTAGGCGTTCTTACCGTTTCCGATAGCGACGTCTTTTTTACCGTGACATTCAATACACCAACCCATCGTGAGCGTTTTTCTTGTGAGTTTAATATTGCCTTCGATTTTGTTGAGTTCCTCAACTGGCTGCACTTTGACAGTTTCTGACTGTTGAGTCATGTCTCCATGGCATTGTTTACAATCTAGACCTCCAACAACGACGTGTTGAGAGTGGTTAAAGTATACATGCTCCGGTAAAACGTGAACTTTATTCCAAACAATTGGCTTGGTTTTGCCAGTGTATGCCATTCCTTCTTTATCCCAACCTGCAGCAGCATATATTTTCTTGATTTGACCTTCAAAAGGCTTGCCAGCACCATCAATCTGTTTGTGACAATTCATACAAACGTTAACTGAAGGAATACTTGCAGATTTAGACTTAGTAACAGTGTTGTGACAATACTTACAATCAATGCCGTTTATTCCAGCGTGCTGACTGTGCGGGAAGGCAATTGGCTGCGAAGGCTGGTAACCTTCCATAATGTTGATAGAGTACAAAGACTGAAACAACGCTACAATAATAGATATGATAACTACCAGAGAAACTAAGCCCACTTGTAGACGATATTTCCATGCAAGTGCACGAAGCTCTTCTCCGTAGGTCATTTTTTCAGCCTCGATATCGTCATCTGAGGTTGCTATTTTGAGCTGACGACGAACACCGCCAACGGCCATGATTACAACCACAAAAATGACACCCATGATAATCCATATCCAAGAGTTCGATTCTTCCTCAACTGGAGTATTTGGTGAAAGAGGATTAGATGGATTAGAAGCCGCAGCCATTGAAGGGTCTGGCTGAGCGTCTACCCAATCAAGGATAGCATCGATATCTTCTTTTTTCAAGTCTGGGAAAGCAGACATTGCAGTTGGCGACCATTTGGCAACTTCTGCTGCGTATGGATCATTTGCAGCCGCAGTTTGCCAATTATTGACCCATTGATAGATGCTACCTTCTTTGGCGCCACCAGATTCCCATTTTGCTCTGACACCAGATAATTTTGGGCCAGTAGAATTTTTGTGAGTCATGTGACAAGTAGCACATTTGGCTTTAAAAAGGCCCTCTCCTTGAGCAGAAGCGAAGTTTGAGAAAGCAGCAAAGCTGAAAATTAGTGCGGCGAAAGCCAAAGATTTGATGCGCTTAAGCGACTGAATGTTAGATATTTCCATGTAAAAAATTACTAATTCACTCTTTAAAATTGGACGGAAAACCCGTTATTTATCGGCAGCAAAAATAAAGCAAACAAGGCAGTAAATGACATTTTGATGACAAAAATTAGGTTGCCAAGACTAATTTAAAATCAATCTAAATAAGCGTTTTGTTTTGCGGATTTTTCTCTCTTACTTTGTAGACATGAAAGCTTTTATCTTTATCCTTTTTATCAGCCTATTTTACAGTAAATTGCAAGCGCAAATTCAGGTAATTTCTGATCCGCGCATTGAAAAGAAGGTCATTGCTAAAAATAATAGACAAATGCCCGGTTACAGAGTGCAAATTTGTTTTGATTCAGACAAAGATCTTGTCGATCAGATACGCTCAGAGTTTGTAAAACTATACCCAAAAATTGACACCTACTTACGCTTTGAAGCGCCCAATTTTAACTTAATGGTTGGTGATTTCCGAACACAAAAAGAAGCGGAGGAATTAGTTGATCAAATAAGGGGGCGATTCCCACTTGGCATTATACACAAGGAACAAATAAATTTACCAAGAATTGACTGATGAATTATTCAAACTGCTTCCACCCTTGAGCCCGAAGTGTAAGTGCTGATCCAACTTTATCGATGTAATAAACGCCGTCTGCTTCATTGGTGATATGTCCAATAATTGTAAAGTTTGGGTTGGACTGAATGAGCTCGACATCCTTTTGTGCTATAGTAAAAAGTAATTCGTAATCCTCGCCTCCATTGAGCGCACACATACTCGGATCTAGGTTGAAGTCAAGAGCAACCATCGATGTTTTGGCATCGATAGGGAGTTTTTCGTCATACACATGACATCCGACTTGGCTAGCTTTGCACAGATGCAAAACTTCACTTGCTAAACCATCAGAAACATCGATCATTGAGGTTGGCTTGACACCAAGATCTTTGAGATATTTGATAACATCTAGGCGCGCCTGTGGTTTGAGTTGCTTTTGAAGAATATAGTCGTGTCCATCTAGGTCGGGCTGAATATTGGGGTTAGTTTTGAAAACTTCCTTTTCTCTCTCCAAAACTTGCAAGCCCATATACGCACCACCTAAATCACCAGAAACAACCAATAAATCGTATTCTTTGGCACCTGAACGATAGGTAATATCTTCTTTGGCCGCAGCACCTATTACGGTAACACTAATCATGAGACCACTCTGGGAGGAAGAGGTATCCCCACCTATTAAATCAATATTGTAATCGGCACATGCTGCTTTGATCCCGGCAAACAATTCTTGGAGAGCCTCTACAGAGAATCTATTTGAAACCGCCAGTCCAACTGTAATTTGCTTTGGTGTAGCATTCATGGCACATATATCAGAGGCATTCACTGCAACAGCCTTGTAGCCCAGATGCTTTAAAGGCATATAAGTCAAATCAAAATGTACTCCTTCTACCAAAAGATCCGTGCTTATCAACTGACATTGGCCATTGCCGCAGTCGATCACTGCAGAATCATCACCAACACCTAACAAGGTTTCTGGATGTATAGTTTGTAGGTCCTTGGTTAATAAATCTATTAGGCCAAACTCACCTAAATCGGATAACTCAGTGCGGGTATCTGTCATGTTTTGATTTTTTACAAAAATACAGTAAATAAAAAAAGCCTCCGTTTGGAGGCTTTTTTGTTGGCCCACTAGGGCTCGAACCTAGACTCTTCTGAACCAAAATCAGACGTGTTGCCAGTTACACCATGGGCCAATAAATCTGCATCTTTAAATGCGAGTGCAAAGTTAATAAGTTTTTTCTTCTCGACAAATAGCAGAAGAAAAAATTTTTAGGCTGATTATTCTTAAATTCGCATCTACTTAATTTACAATAAAATTGTGCTCATGACATACTCGAAATGGAACTCATACCTAGGTTGGCTCATCTTTGCAATTGCCTCGGCTGTTTACCTCATGACCATTGAATCCACCGCAAGTCTCTGGGATTGTGGTGAATACATTACTGCTGCTTACAAATTAGAAGTGGGGCATCCTCCTGGCGCTCCCTTATTTATGGTGCTTGGTCGCTTATTCTCATTTTTTGCTGCACCTGAAAATGTAGCAGTTTACATCAACGCGCTTTCAGCAATTTCTAGCTCCCTTACCATTTTGTTTATGTTTTGGTCGCTCACGCTATTGATCAAAAAAATAGTAATCAAACAAGGAGATGAATTAACAGGAGGAAATCAAATTGCGATATTCAGTGCTGCAGCTATTGGATCATTGGCCTATACTTTTTCTGATTCTTTTTGGTTTTCTGCCGTAGAGGGGGAAGTTTATGCCATGGCTTCTTTGTTCACAGCTGTGATTTTTTGGGCTATCCTTAAATGGGATGACGAGATGGAATTAATCCAACATGGCTCTATTCTTTCTGAATTGCGCCCGAATAGATGGCTATTATTGATTTTCTTTATGTTAGGTTTAGCTATCGGTGTCCACCTACTCGGTATCCTAGTTGTGCCGTCAATTGGCTACATGATTTATTTTCGTACCAGAGAAGAGGTCGATATAAAAGGACTCATCCTGACTGGTATCATTTCAATAGTTGTACTCGGCTTTATTCAAGAAGGTGTGATCCCTGGAAGTATAGCGCTTGCATCAAATTTTGAGGTCTCATTTGTCAATAGCCTTGGACTACCTTTTTACAGTGGTACTATTTTCTTCTTCATGGCACTCATTGCGGCCTGTTTGTATGTAGTACGCTACGCAAACCGAGGTGGAAAAACCATACTTTATAATGCAATGATGGGATTGGTGATGCTCCTTATTGGTTACGGCTCTTTTGCTGTCATTGTCATCAGATCTAATGCCAATACACCTCTCGATGAAAACGATCCAGAAAATTTAGTTACGCTTCACTCCTATTTAAAGCGCGAACAATACGGATCCGCACCAATTTTATTCGGCCCATATTGGAATTCATTTCGCAATGGTGAAGAAATGACAGAAGATGGACCAAAAATTCTAGATCGTTCTGCATGGAAAGACCTCTCAGCATATTATTTGAGACGCTTTGTAGTTACTGAAAATGACGTGGAAGTCAAAGCGTTTGCATCTGAATCCGATGCAGAGGATTGGGTTAAAGCCAACAAAGGTGCTTATAGTATAGAAGAAAAGTATTACGAAAGCAACTCAAGTATCCGCGAGGGCGCAGTTGCCACATATGCACAAAAAACTATTTTCCCAAGGATGTACAATGGTGATGGTTCAGGCGCCTCACTGCACAAACAACTATATGCCAAATGGTCCGGCTACAATGAAAATGATGGTGCAAGTACAGAAATTGGTCGAGACGGTAAGCGTTTGCCCACTTTTGGTGAAAACCTAACCTATTTCTTTCGATACCAGGTCAACTGGATGTATTTGCGTTACTTCATGTGGAACTTTGCAGGTCGTCAAAACGATCTTCAAGGCCATGGTGACAACATGCACGGCAATTGGCTATCAGGAATTTCTTTCCTCGACGAAGCCAGACTTGGCAGCCAAGAACACGCGCCATATTATATTCAAGAAAACCCAGCTCGCAATACCTACTTCTTGTTGCCACTTATCTTGGCCTTGATAGGACTTATCTTTCATTACCGAAAAATGCCAAAAGATGCTTTTGTCCTGACCTTGTCGTTTTTATTCACAGGCCTTGCTATTGTTGTCTATCTCAATCAGAAACCCTACGAACCTAGAGAGCGTGATTACGCTTACGCCGGGTCATTTTATTTCTTTGCAATGTGGATAGGTATAGGCGTCTATGCCATTTTTGATCTACTCAAAAAGTACCTTAAAGAAAGTAAAGTACGTGCAATTGTTGCAAGTTCACTTGGATTAATTGTCCCTGTCTTAATGGGAAGCCAAAACTGGGATGATCATGATCGCAGTGACAAAACAACTGCACGTGATCTTGCCCACAATTACCTCGAGTCTTGTGGGAAAAATGGGATACTCTTTACAAACGGGGACAACGATACTTTCCCTCTATGGTATTTGCAAGAAGTAGAAGGAAAAAGAACCGATGTGCGTGTTTGTAACCTCTCCTTGATGGGAACCGATTGGTATACTAATCAAATGAAGCTCAAAACATATGAGTCTGATCCCTTACCAATTAAATTTAGAGAAGACCAAATTCTCATGTATGCAGGAAATACCGATCAAATATATTTCATGCCACTACTGCAATTGTTCTCACAGAATTTATCTGACACCATCATCAAAAAAGTATTGGATCTTCGCCTCAAACATAATCCTTCAGAAGCAAAGATGGCTGCTGGTTATTTTGATCAACGTGCCAAAGTTATCTTTACAGATGTTTTAGCGAAAACACCTGATACTGAGCTTCTCAAAACTCAAATTGCAACAACCGATTCCCTAAACATGATTTCGGCAACTATAGAGAAATATCGAAAAGTATTCCAACTATTTGATGCTGCAAGAAATGGTCAAGTGGAATTCAAAAATAACAGCGGACAAGACCTTCAAGACCTTCTTGAACAATATGAGCGTATTTGGTCGGCTGTAGATTTTACAGAAGCTATGGCTTTCGTTCGGGATGATGCTAATATGATAACAGATGAACGCAATAAATTCAGCTTCTTCCCTTCAAGTAAGTTTGCACTGAAAGTCAACCGAAATAACGCCATGAAATCTGGTGTATTGAGTAAGAAAACTAAAAGTGGTGAGATCAGCGATGAAATCATTTTTGAGTTTGACCCGCAAAGAACACAAGCGCTTTCGCGCGACGAAGTCATGATGATGGATGTTGTGGCTAATAACGATTGGAAACGTGGCATCTACTTCTCCAGTAATCGCGGTTCATCTTTTGCTATCGCGCTTTTAAGCGCTGGTTATATCAAGCAAGTTGGTATGGCTTATGCCTTGACGCCTGCCAAAAAAGAACCTGCACTAATGGACGTAGATCTAATGGAAAAAAATATGCTCGAAACCTACATTTTCGGGGATATGGCTAATCCAAAGGTACTCACAGATTATTATGCGCGCCGTCACACCATTCAATATCGTGCAAATTTCCTTCTTTTAGCCGAACAACTTTATAACTTAGGACGTAAAGCTGAAGCTATCAAAGTACTAGACCGCGCGATGGAAATCATGCCAGAAGAAACTGTCATGGATTATGGAGACATCAATCCTGTAGACCCTTTCAATTCATTGAATTATAACAAAGGTGACAACCAATTCATGTACCAAGGACGCGATATACGCCCACTCAATGCAGGTATATTACATGAATATGTACAACTTTATTACCTACTAGGACAAACTAAAAAAGCAGAAGTATTAGGTCAAAAATTACTCGACAACTACAATTCTGTAATCGCTTATTTCGAATACAGCGATGTTGAAATGGCAGGCAACGAAGAAAATGCCGAAGATCTTATTGCCCTAGCAGATGCCTTACTAAAAATAAGAGGAACTGTCAGGACTAATTTAGACCAAGAAACCAAACTTTCTGGATTTGAGCGATCACTTGAAAAATCAGTTCAAAAACTCTATAAAAAGGTTTTACCGCGTATCTACAGCGGACTAGATGCGCTCGCGGCTGAAAATGGTGAAGCCGGCGACGGTTTATATACGAATCGAATGGCAAACCTACAGCTTTACATGGGTGCCTTGGCCGAACATCACGGCCTAGTTAAAGCTCCAGTCGTAAGCCGAAATACACTTCCTAGCCAACCTTCAACCATAGATTTGAACTCACTAGGGACTCCAATGCAAGGAACCGAAACAAATGGTATGATGCAATAAAGCTAAGATGCGTTATTTTTTCCAACACCTGATTGAAGCATTTCATTTGCCACTGAAAAATCCGGTGTTGGTTTTTTCCATTTTACTCTTTATCATTCTTCTATCACCTATCCTTCTTAGGAAGTTAAAAATTCCCGGAATAATTGGGCTAATTCTTTCAGGTGTTTTGATTGGACCACATGGCTTAGGCTTGATTGGTGCTCGCACCATGGAAGCTGAAGGGAGCATCAAGTTATTTTCAACAATAGGTCTGCTTTATATCATGTTTATGGCAGGTCTTGAACTTGACCTTAGGCAATTTAAACGGTATTTCAATAAAAGCCTGAGTTTTGGCTTTCTTACCTTTATTATTCCGCTGGCATTAGGTTATCTGTTATGTGCTCAAATTTTACATTTATCGCCACTTGCAGCACTACTGACAGCAAGTATGTTTTCCACACATACGCTTGTTGCTTATCCAATCATAAGCAAATTTGGTCTTACAAAACACCCCGCTGTTGCTATCACGGTGGGCGGAACCATTCTAACTGACACAGCTGTACTCATCATTTTAGCGATCATATCAAGTGCAGCGCAAGGCAGTCTTGAAATCAGTTTTTGGTTGCGTTTGTTTACGTCATTATTGATGTTTTCTTTGTTTATGTTCTTTCTGATACCACGCATTGCGAGATGGTTTTTTAGTAAGCTCGATAGCGAAAAGACCTCTCAATATATTTTTGTGCTTTCAGTGGTATTCTTTTCCGCATTTCTTGCAGAGATTGCCGGAGTTGAACACATTATAGGTGCCTTTGTTGCAGGACTCGTACTTAACAAACTGATTCCTCACCATTCTACACTTATGAATCGTATTGATTTTATAGGGAACTCTTTATTCATCCCCTTCTTTTTGATTTTCGTAGGCATGATCGTCGATCTAAATGCCTTCACCAAAGGGTCATGGCCACTGGCAATTGCTGGTATTCTCAGTGCATTTGCTATTTTCTCCAAGTGGTTAGCGGCGCTTTTTACCCAAATGATATTTAAACTCACCGCAAGGGAACGACAAATTATCTTTGGACTCAGTACTGCAAGAGCAGCAGCTACACTCGCTATTATCTCGGTTGGCTACAATGTGGGTTTATTAAACGTCAATATTGTAAATGGGACTGTAATCTTGATTCTTATCACCACTATGGTATCGTCAATGATAACTGAAAATGCAGGTAAACGGCTCTTATTAGATATTTCAGAAAATAGTGAACTTGAAGACAACGAAATGCGACTTCGCAATAAACACCTCGTAGTTTCGATGAATGAACTTAAAGGCAATGAAAGACTGCTCGATTTTGCCCTACTCATTTCAGATCCTCAAGTAATTAATCCAATCTCCGTTGTTAGTGTGTATCCAGATAATGAATACGCTGAGCTTATGATTCGTAAATCAAGAAAATCTCTTGAAGAAATCATTAAACACTATTCCGGACATGAATCCAAGTTAAATCCAATTGCTACTATAGACCATAATTTATCTTCAGGTATTGCTCGTGTCTCCAAAGAATTGGTTGCAGATATCGTCTTGGTAAATGACTCCATGGATACCAACATTATCAAGCGAATGGTTGGTAGTGATCGAGAACACCTAATGACTGCTTGTGAAAAGACCATATTCTTCTGTACGTTGGATAAACCAAGCGTTGCTTATGAACGAATGATTGTTGTAGCACCATTGTTAGCAGAACTCGAACAAACGTTTGTGCTCTGGTCAGAGCGATTACTGAGGCTTGCCAAGGAATTAAAAATTCCACTCCATTACTTTGGCAGTGTATCCACCTACGACAGATTAGAAAAGGTTGCACAAGCAAATAAGGTAGAAGCAGAATTATACCTCCATGAGCTTGAAAATATAGAAAACTTTTATCCGTTATATCAGAAGAAAAATAGCGACCTTGTTTGTATGATAGCTTGCAGACCAGGTAGTGTGTCATTTGATACACAGATTGAACAAATATTAAATAATATCCCTATTGCTTTTGAGCGGCAAGACTACCTCCTCGTTTATCCAGGCATTGTTGGCAGCGATCCAGCATTTTCTAATTATGATGATATCAACTCGGCGCCATTTGTTGCAGGGGTAGAAACTATTCAAAAAATCGGTCGCGAAGTTGGGAATATTTTTAAAAAAGGGAAAGAATAAAACCATGTTGAAAAAAAGCAAATCTGCCTACTGGCTTTATTTTTTAGGTGCATACGTTATCATCCAATTTATATGGTGGGGCTATCACCTCATTCAGCTGAGTTCTCATATTCCACAAGAAGATGCTCAACTTTCCAAACGAGTTGGAATGGTTTTTGGAGAAGGAGCTGTCTTTTTATTTATCCTCATCTTTGGAATTTTCCGAATCCGAAAATCTATTACTAAAGAATTAGCTTTTCAACAACAACAGCAAAATTTCTTGCTAACTGTTACACATGAACTTAAAACTCCAATTGCCGCACTCAAATTATATATTCAAACACTACAAAAGCACCATCTTTCTGAGGATAAAAAAGAAAAAATCCTCAGCGGAGCACTTCAAGAAAATGAACGCTTGAGCCAATTGATTGAAAATATACTAAATGCCTCACGTGCTGAAAATAAACAGTTTACGATTCAGAAGCAACCAACTAATTTGGTTGGACTCATAGCAACAATTAAAGAAAGGTATCAATCCAGATATCACCATGAGCTCATAGAAGTAAAGGGGCCTGATGAACTGATGGCAAATGTTGACCCACTAATGCTAGACACTATTTTGGTCAACTTAATTGAAAATGCCATCAAATATGGAGGTATTCACCAACAAATAAGCATCCAAATAGAAAAACTAAATCGTGTCGTAACCATTAAAATTGCCGATCAAGGACCGGGCATTTTACCAAATGAACGCGCACATATATTTGAAAAATTCTATAGAATAGGATCTGAAGAAACTAGAAAACAAGCTGGTAGTGGCTTAGGACTCTATATTGTTGCTGAATACGTTCAACTCCATAATGGACAAATTCGCTACATAGAAAACAAACCATCTGGCAGTATTTTTGAGCTAATTTTACCCATATGAATAAAAAAGTAGGACTCATTATTCTCGATGGCTGGGGACTTGGAGATCAAAGTCAATCTGATGCAATTTTCAACGCCAAAACACCCTTTTTTGATCAATGTATGGCCAAGTACCCAAATGCCACCTTACAAACATCGGGTGAAGCTGTAGGGCTACCAGAAGGCCAAATGGGGAATTCTGAAGTAGGGCATCTCAACATTGGTGCAGGACGTATCGTATATCAAGAACTGACAAGAATCAATAAAAGTATCCGTGACGGAGAACTGCAACAAAACCCAGTATTGCTGAATGCATTTAAAAAAGCCAAAGATACTGGTAAGAAGTTGCATTTCTTGGGTTTAGTATCCAACGGTGGGGTGCACAGCTCACAAGCCCATTTACATGCCTTATGTCGTATGGCCAAGGCTGCTGAGGTCCCAACTTTTTATGTGCATGCTATTACAGATGGGCGAGATTGTGATCCGAAAAGTGGGTTGGCATTCATCCAACAGCTCGAAACCGAATTAGATTCTTGCAACGGTAAAATTGCAAGTATTATTGGGCGTTATTACGCTATGGATCGAGATCAACGTTGGGAACGGATAGCAAAAGCTTACCACCTTATGGTAAATGGCATCGGTCATCACACAGAAAGTGCCAGTGAAGCTGTAGCCTCTTCTTACGCACAGGACATAACTGATGAGTTCTTATTACCACACCTCATAGACCCCAATGGTTGCATTGCTGAAGGTGATGTTGTGATTAGTTTTAATTTCAGAACCGATCGTCCTCGGGAAATTACAAGTGTTTTAACCCAGCAGGCCTTTCCTGACTACAATATGGCTCCGCTTCAGCTGCATTTCTGCACAATGACTAATTATGACGAGCGCTTCAAAGGATTACATATTTTATTTGAAAAAGATAATCTTCAGCTTACATTAGGAGAAGTTGTTGCCAATGCGGGTTGCTCTCAAGTTCGAATTGCTGAAACTGAAAAATACCCTCACGTGACCTTCTTTTTCAACGGAGGTCGAGAAAATCCTTTTGAATCTGAGCATCGGTTACTGATCTCTTCTCCAAAAGTCGCCACTTATGATCTTCAGCCAGAAATGAGTGCTCCCGAGGTTGCATCCAAACTTATTGACCACATGAAATCTCACCGGCCAGACTTTATTTGTTTGAATTTTGCAAATCCAGATATGGTAGGGCACACTGGTATATATAGTGCAATTATTAGTGCTGTTGAAACAGTTGACACCCAACTTCAAAAAGTAGTAACAATCGGACTTGAACTTGGTTATGAATTTTTAATTATCGCTGACCATGGAAATGCTGATTATGCGATTAATCCTGATGGCACTCCAAATACAGCGCACAGCCTCAATCCAGTTCCAGTTATTTTAGTAAGTGAGCAGAGCAATCTTCAACTAAACAGTGGTATTCTCGCTGACGTTGCACCTACTATAATTGCACGAATGGGTCTGCAGAAACCAACTCAAATGACAGGACATTCTTTGGTCTCTTGATCATAGGGCATTATTCTAAAATAATACCATTTGCATTTAAAGACGGAATCCAAGTGAATTTCTTTGGATCAATTGTTCCTGCTTCAAAAACAAAGCGCTTGTCATACATCGTTTCATGTACCCAAAAACTAACCCAAAATTCATTATTAATTTCAAATAAATCAGGCATAATTGGTTCTATTCTTGCTGCTTCACCAGGCATCATCACTTCAATTCCTTTTCTAAGAGTTGAGGTTTTGATGCTTTCACCTGATGTAGGATGTGTGCCAAAACCAGTTGATGCAACAATAATCCCCTCCATGATGTCATCTCTATTATTGATGAGAAAGACAACATATTCAGGATCTGCATTTTCAATTGGTAGCTCTAATAATGCCAAAGCCACATTTTCTACCTGAGGACCTAGTAATCCTTCTTTCATTATTCTTGTATTTGAAAATTAAAAATAGTCTGCATTTTTGATAATAATACATTTTTCACCTCTTTGATACTTATTTTTTGACCGAGCTCCATAGACATAGAAGTAACTGACTTATCTTGAATACCACAAGGGACTATATGATTAAAATAACTAAGGTCTGGGTCGATATTTAAGGCAATACCATGCATCGTTACCCAACGAGAACATTTAACGCCCATTGCACATATTTTTCTTGCATTTGGTCCTTCTGGATCGATCCATACACCAGTTAATCCTTCATACCTTGATGCATGAATTCCAAAATGTGAAAGGGTTTGTATGACAGCTTCTTCTAGATAACGCAAATACTTGTGAATATCCGTAAAGAACTGCTCTAAATCCAAAATGGGATACATTACAAGCTGGCCTGGCCCATGATAGGTTATATCTCCTCCTCTATTGATTTTGAAGAATTCTGCTTGAATTTGTCCAAGATTTGCCTGATTCATCAAGAGATTTTCTGCTGCTCCACTTTTTCCTAAAGTATATACATGCGGATGCTCACAAAAAACAAGATGCTGGTCGGGCAAGTGTTCTGTGTTTTGTTTGCGATTCTCAATCTTGCAATCAACCGCTGATTTCAATAAGGATTCTTGTAGGTCCCAAGCTTCTTTATAGGCGATGAGACCTAAATCTTTGATCCTTACTTTGGGGAGTTCCATATTTTATCTCAGTACATTGACATGGCCCGCTATTGTTCGGGTCACCTGTTTGTTATCAGTGTAAGTTATCTTCCAATTATAGAGGCCGAGTTGCACATCTTTATTGTCCTTGTAGCGACCATTCCATCCCTC
>Ga0208897_1000011_pt1 | contig 126071 bp, 99 predicted proteins | sample ColrivemetaGS697_FD_187594 | JGI IMG/M metagenome (GOLD analysis project Ga0208897, IMG submission 187594) | Estuarine microbial communities from the Columbia River estuary, USA - metaG S.697 (SPAdes) (version 2) | ecosystem: Environmental > Aquatic > Marine > Intertidal zone > Estuary | place...
GCGGCGGTAGCCGGTTATATGTGGAACGTAAATTCATGAACGAAGTGAACTAAATGTGTTCCGGATAGAAGCGGCGGTAGCCGGTTATATGTGGAACGTAAATTCATGAACGAAGTGAACTAAATGTATTCCGGATAGAAGCGGCGGTAGCCGGTTATATGTGGAACGTAAATTCATGAACGAAGTGAACTAAATGTGTTCCGGATAGAAGCGGCGGTAGCCGGTTATATGTGGAACGTAAATTCATGAACGAAGTGAACTAAATGTATTCCGGATAGAAGCGGCGGTAGCCGGTTATATGTGGAACGTAAATTCATGAACGAAGTGAACTAAATGTTTACAGATTATATAAAAAGGCTCGCAAATTGCGAGCCTTTTTTAATTATAGCACTTACCTTTGCACTTTCTCAGCAATATGACTCATCAAAAACCTATTCACCGCGCGCTCATTTCTGTATTTTACAAAGACGGTCTTGAGCCAATCGTAGAAAAATTACATGCTCACAATGTAGAAATCCTATCAACGGGAGGAACGCTATCCTTCATCCGTGAAATGGGTATCCCTGTAACTGCAGTTGAGGACATCACCCAGTTTCCTGAAATTCTTGGTGGCCGCGTCAAAACATTACACCCTGCTATTTTTGGAGGAATTCTTAATCGTCGTGATTATGAGGCTGATCAAGCACATATGGCTGAGCATCAGCTTTCTTCAATCGACCTTGTAATTGTTGATCTTTACCCGTTTGAGCAAACGGTTGCTTCAGGCGCTAGTCACGAGGCGATCATTGAAAAAATAGATATCGGGGGAATTTCACTTATCAGAGCGGCTGCCAAAAACTACAATGACGTTGTGATCATACCAAGTGTTAAACAATATGCTGATTTATTAGACATTCTCAACACAAACGGCGCACAAACCACTTTGGATCAACGTCATACATTCGCAGCAGAAGCATTTCATGTTTCTTCACATTATGACACAATGATTCACCAATATTTCATGAATCAACAAAGCGGCTACCTTAAAATCAGCGAAGAAAAAAATAGCCCACTTCGATACGGTGAGAATCCACATCAAAAAGGTTCTTTTTACGGTGAACTCGATGCTTTATTCACCAAGGTGCACGGTAAAGAACTTTCTTACAATAACCTTCTTGATGTAGATGCTGCTGTTCGCCTCATGCAAGAATTTAAAAATGACGGGCCTACTTTTGCCATTCTTAAACACAATAACGCCTGTGGATTAGCCACACGTCCAACGCTTAAAGAAGCGTATGAAGACGCGCTCGCTGCAGATCCAGTAAGTGCCTTCGGTGGAATTCTTATTGCCAATACCACTCTTGATATTACAACGGCAACTCTTGTAAATGAATTATTTTGTGAAGTACTCATTGCTCCTGCATATGATAAAGAGGCCATTGCCTTACTTCAATCAAAGAAAAACCGAATTATTCTCATCCAAAATGAAGTTGAATTACCTAGCACTCTAGTGAGAAGCGCCCTCAACGGTTTCCTTGTTCAAGATGCAGATATGGCAAGTGAAGGCCCTGAAAACCTTGAGGTGAAGACTCAACTGGCTCCTAGCCAACAAGAAATTCTAGATCTACTTTTTGCAAATAAATTGGTAAAACACACCAAATCGAATACCATTATTTTGGCAAAAAATGGTCAGCTTCTAGCAAGTGGAACAGGACAAACCTCTCGGGTAGATGCGCTCAAGCAAGCTATACATAAAGCAAAGAGCTTTGGATTTGATTTAAATGGTGCAGCCATGGCAAGTGATGCATTCTTTCCATTCCCAGACTGTGTTGAAATTGCACACCTTGAAGGCATTAATGCGGTCATTCAGCCCGGAGGATCTGTTAAAGATGATTTATCTATTCAATATTGCAACGAAAATCAAATGAAAATGGTTTTTACAGGTGTGCGCCATTTCAAACATTAACAACAAAAAGGAAAGTTTTTCATATTTCAATGCTATAAACGTAACCTTTCAACATATTCTTCGAATAAGAAGAAATTACACAAAACCAATAAGCGCTTAAAATGGGCCTTTTTAACTTTCTTACACAGGAAATTGCCATTGACCTCGGTACGGCAAATACCCTGATTATTTGGAATGACAAAGTTGTTGTCGATGAACCTTCAATAGTAGCCAAAGATATCCAAACGGGTAAGGTAGTGGCTATTGGGAGAAAAGCGCAACTAATGCATGGTAAAACGCACAAACTCATTGAAACAGTGCGTCCACTCAAAGATGGCGTTATTGCCGACTTCCAGAGTGCAGAACAAATGATCAAGGGCATGATTAAAATGATCAATCCCGGAAGAACCCTTTTTAATCCAACACTGCGCATGGTAATCTGTATCCCTTCAGGAATTACAGAAGTTGAAAAACGAGCCGTTCAAGACTCAGCAGAACACGCAGGTGCCAAAGAAGTATATCTGATACACGAACCTATGGCTGCAGCTATTGGTATCGGGATTGACGTTGAAGAACCAATGGGTAACATGATCATCGACATAGGAGGAGGAACTTCAGAAATTGCTGTTATCGCGCTGGGTGGTATTGTTTGTGATAAATCTATCCGTATTGCCGGTGATGACTTCACCAACGACATCGAAGAATACATGCGCCGCCAACACAACATCCTTGTGGGTGAGCGTACTGCTGAGCAAATAAAAATTGAAGTTGGTGCAGCGCTACCCGAGTTAGAAAATCCACCTGCTGATTTTGCCGTTCGTGGTCGTGACCTCATGACTGGTATTCCGAAAGAAATCATGGTTTCATACCAAGAAGTCGCACATGCCTTAGATAAAACCATTTCTAAAATTGAGGAAGCTATTTTGAGCGCACTCGAAATGACCCCTCCTGAGCTATCTGCAGATATCTACAAAACTGGCATCTATTTAGCTGGAGGTGGATCTATGCTGCGTGGTCTCGACAAGCGAATCCAGGCTAAAACTAAATTACCTGTTCATATTGCCGAAGATCCGCTAAGAGCTGTTGCTCGTGGAACAAGTATCGCTCTTAAGAATATCGACAAATATCCATTCTTAATGGGTAGATAATCCATTATTGCGAAAGCCCATCCTCTATTTCTTGCTTGAATTTTCCTACGAGATCTGTGTAAGCAGTTCCGGTAGCAGGGCCGCTAAAACCCGTATGAATGGCAATTATTTTTCCTTGTTGATCAACCAAAATTACCGTTGGAAAACTCATGATGCCATTCAACATAGGGAAATAAGCCGCAGCCGCTTCTTTACTAGATGTGCCTGCCAGAAATACCGGGTAATTGACTTGTAACTCTTTTACAAATTTCTTCAAACGACTTCTTTGTTTCTTAGCATCTGAGCCTACTTCGAAACCAAGCGCGATGACTTCTAGTCCACGATCTTTGTAGTTTTCTTTTAATTCTCTTAAAAGGTTTGTTTCATCGATACAATTTGGGCACCAAGTACCCATGATTTGAATTACTGTAACTTGTCCTTTTTTTGATAAATCAATATTGGTTTTTCTACCATTCAGTTTAATCAAATTATTGAGCACTACCCTTTCGTCTCTTTTAATCAAATAGGTCAATTCCGCTTCGTCTCTTAATTGAACGGTTTCGTCTTTAGTTGCCTTGAAAGCAACACTCGACTTTCCTCCGCTGTAAAATGTTCCCTTCATTTCATTGCTCCCTACAAGTTGTGCTTCCACAACAAATGCCCAGTAACCTGTGTAGGTTTGTAAATGTAATTTTCCACTTGAAACATAGCCATGCAAATAACGGTAATCACCTGTTTCACTGAGAAAACTGCCATATACCCAATTTCCTATTTCTTGGTGAAATACGCCAACCAGCATTTCTTCATCGGGTGTGCCTGGCTGAAATAACACTTTCCATTTGCCACTTAAATCCAACTGAGGTATTGAAGGGTCAGCAGACAACTCCTTAATGCCATTATACAAATGAATCGGATAACGAACAGGAACCTTTTTGTTGTAATTGATCCACCAACCTCGCGCATCTGAAAAATCATCATTGAATGCAATACGCCATTCAGCATCTTGAGCTGGAAAGCCATAAACAGTCGTATCACCTACTTGTTTTTTAACAGCCAATTGATAAACTTCTTTGCCATTGTGAATGGTGAGCGGGTGCTGTTTAGTTCGTTTTTCGGTACTTACCTCAAGCTCTATCTGTAAGCGATCATTAAGTTGTATTTCTGCAATAAAAGGGTGGTAAATTGCGTTTTGAGCATATGTATTAAAAACGTGGTTGCTGAGAAAAAATAAACATATTAACAGTCTCATATTTTGAATTCACTTTACTGATGAACCACTAAATTAAAAGAAATAAACTATCTTTCTTTGCGCATGCAACTTTTTCAAAACCATATACGTCATTGCTAGAAGTCATGGATGAACAAGAACTTATACAAGGTTGTATTGCTGCTCGTCCTAAGGCTCAAAAAGCGTTATTTGACATCTATGCCCCGAAGCTATACGTCGTGTGCTTGCGTTATTTGAAAGACCAAATGCGCGCCCAAGACGTTTTGCAAGACACCTTTGTTAAAATTTTTGCCAATATAAGCAACTATAAATCCGAGGGTGCATTTGAAGGATGGCTCAAAAGAATTACAGTAAATACTTGCCTTGATCAATTGCGCAAGGACAAAAAACTACTGACCGATATTTCCATTGAAGACGTCTCTTACCAACTTGCAACACAAAGCACTAGTGCAGAAAAACTTATGGCCGACGACCTGCTCAAACTTGTTAAGGCGTTGCCAGACGGCTACCGTACTGTCTTTAACCTTTTTGCCATCGAAGGTTTTTCACATCAAGAAATTGCCCAACAATTGGGGATTTCTGAAAGCACCTCCAAAACACAATACCTCCGCGCTCGGGCCTATTTGAAAGAACGTATTGAAAACATAGATTAAATGATTGAAAAAGACCAAATAAAAGAACTATTTGCCAATGGCCTCCAGGACCATCAAGTCCAGGTAGACCCAGCATTGTGGTCTTCTGTTTCGTCATCTATAGGTGCTGGCGCAGCCAAAACAGGGCTTGGGCTTTTAGCAAAAACGCTTATTGGCGTTGCGGCAAGTGGCTTAGTGGCAGTGGCAGTTTATCTATCGTTACCAACACAAAACCTTGAACCTAAAAAGAAAGAGTTAAAAACGCTCCAAGAAGCTGGCAAACCAAAAGAAAGCAAAGAAGTCATCGCTACACAAATAATTAAGCCGACTATTCAAACATACTATAACAATCCACCAGAACTAGGATCCTTTGACATCAATGACGACAACCTTTTTATTCAAGATTTTGAAGCGCAAAATGTTCCAGAAACGACCACTGAAGAGCCGTCTATTGCTACTGAAATCATTCGGTCTTCTGCAGAATTACTTGTTCCTGTTCAACCAGTTCAACCAGCATTAGTTAATCCAAACTCTATTTCTCAAGCACAAATACCTAATGAGCAAGCAGCACTAGCTCATTCAGAAAAAGTCATCCAAATTTCATTGCCAAACATCTTCACGCCAAATGGAGATGGTCAAAACGAAACCTTGCAAATAGACTGGGGGGGATCTACTGTAGAAGATTTCAGCATTGTAGTGCTAGATGCCAAGAATGCGGTCGTATTTAAAAGTAGCAATCCTGACTTTAACTGGAATGGTGCAGATTTAGGTGAAGAAAAGTTGCCAAAAGGTCATTACGTCTACTTTATTTCCGCGGTGATCAATGGTCAAAAATGGCAGCAATCACGCAGTTTACAGATTCAGTACTAAAATTAATGCGTAATTTGGCAGATGCCGCTTATCTTCTGCATCGTCAATGGAAGCAAAAAGATTTCTGCTTCAAATCAAAAGCTCATTGCAGCGCTTGAACTAACGTTTGGCGCACAATTCCAAATTTATCATACCAATGTTCCAGATGAAGCAATGAAATATATTCATGCACTTGATAACAATTGCACTCACTTAATTGGGGTTGGGGGCGACGGTACTTTCAATGTGCTTGTCAATGCTGTTTGTACGCACCCCCTTGAAAATTTTGAGCCTATACTTGGCATCATTCCAAATGGAACAGGAAATGATTTTTACCGCTCTGCCGGATATAAAAAAGAATTTTCTTTCTTGAAAAGCATAGCAAGTGAATCATTTCAGCGTTTCGATATCGGTATGATTAAAACACCATTAGAAACAAGATATTTCGCCAATATAGCCGACATTGGTTTTGGAGGTGCTGTAGTTTTAGAACTGCAAACCTTTAGAAAGAAATTTGGAGCGAATTTTTCATACGGATTAGCAATTATCAAAACCTTTCTTCAATACAAAAGGCCACAGGTGAGTATTTTCTCATCGGATTTCACCTATAATGGCGAGCTCTTACTCGCTGCTTTTTGTAATGGCAGTATTTTCGGAGACGGACTATACATTCATCCCGGAGCTCAGATCAATGATGGTCAATTAAAGCTCACGCTTTTGGGGAAAGTATCTTTATTGGATTATCTAAGAAACGTAATAAAAGTCAAGCGAGGTAAAAAAATTAATCACCCAGAGGCACAATATTTACAAATTGGATTTCCCATTTCCATCAATTGTCCAACTGCGTTTTTACACGCCGAAACTGATGGTGAATACCTTGGGGGCTCTCAATTTGAAATTGATTTATATCCAGGTAAGCTTAAATTACTGGATCCGGAGACACCATAGATTGTTTATCTTTGAACAGCGATGAAAAAGAGCATAATAATTACAGCAGGCGGCATCGGAAAACGCATGGAAAGCGAAGTCCCCAAGCAGTTTTTACTGCTTGGCTCAAAACCTGTATTGATTCATACACTAGAACAATTTTTTGACTACGATCCGACTGCTCAACTAATTATTACGCTTCCAAAAGACTGGATAAATTACTGGAAAGAACTTTTAACGAAATACGACACCCAAATTCCGCACACGTTAGTGGACGGCGGCAACGAAAGGTTTCACTCCATTCAAAACGCACTTACTATTTGTACCGGAGATCAAATCGCCATTCATGATGGTGTAAGACCACTTGTTTCTATGGCTACAATTGACAACTGCTTTTCTGGGTTGGCTAAAGCTAAGGCTGTTGTCCCCGTGCGTCCCCTAAAAGATTCTATTAGAATGGGCAGCCTAGAGGGCTCAGCAGCCGTTGATAGATCCCAATTTTTTTTGGTGCACACACCACAATGTTTTGATGCTGAAACGCTTAAAGAAGCGTATTTACAAGGCTTTCAGCCATTCTTTACTGACGATGCTAGTGTTGTAGAAGCCATTGGGGTGAGTCCTCTATTAGTTTTGAGTAACGAGGAAAATATAAAAATCACCAGCCCGACAGATCTAAAAATTCTCAACGCGCTCCTTTGATTATGAATATTATTCCACCCCCTTCTCTTCAATCCAACGACCTTGTCTATCTCTGTGCGCCTGCTAAAGCTATCGAAGAAAAATTCGTCGTTGCAGCCGAAAATTGGTTGCATAGCATTGGGCTCCGCTCTACTAGAAGTAAAAACTTAACTAACCGACATCATTATTTTTCAGGGACCGAGTTGGAGCGCATGGTAGATTTGCAAGAAGGAATCGATCATCCTGAAGCGAGCGCAATTTGGTGTGTAAGGGGTGGTTATGGGACAATCCAAATTTTAGATGGCCTTCAATGGGCGCAATTCATTCGAGAACCTAAATGGATTATTGGTTTTTCTGATATTTGTGTACTTCACCACAAAATTCAGCACCTTGGTTTTCAGAGCATTCATGGAACTATGGCGCTTAACATAGAGAAAAACAGTGCTGAAGCTAAATCAAAACTAGCTGAATTATTATTTGGAGTAAAAAAACGGTTTGAGCTCCCTACTCATCTTGATAACAAGCATGGGGAAGCATCTGGTATTTTAATCGGGGGGAACCTCAGTATTCTCTATAGCATGCTATCTAGCCCAGAAGTATATGATTTTAGAGACGCCATATTATTTATTGAAGATCTAGCCGAACACCTCTACCATATTGATCGCATGTTACACGCGCTGCGCAGAAAAGGTGCTTTAGAACAAATCAAAGGACTAATAATTGGAGGAATGACGGATTTAGAGGATACCGACGTTCCTTTTGGTAAATCCATTGAAGCACTTATTTTGTCTCATTTTATCTATCGAAAAATACCGATCAGCTTTGGTTTTCCTGCGGGTCATATCGAAGACAATCAAGCGCTTATATTAGGGGCGCGTGTTTGTTTAGAGGTGAATGCCGAAAAGACCTATTTGACCTATCTATAATCGTTCTAAATAGCTGTATTAAGTAGATTATATTAGCAACATTTGTTAAAATTAAGTGTTCTTCAGTTAAATTTGCACCACTACAAATGAAAGATTCTTATGAGTAACTCTGTATTATTTAAATCTTCTATCGGTAAGAAGGTCTTTATGGCCCTCACCGGTCTTTTCTTGTGTACGTTTTTGGTCGGCCACTTGCTTGGCAACCTTCAACTGATCCTCAAAACAGGCGAAGAAGGGCGTCGTGCTTTCAACGAATACGCCTATTTTATGGGCCACAATCCTTTTATCGAACTTCTCTCTTACGTTACTTACGCAGCCGTGCTCATTCACGTTATTGACGGTTTTGCTTTAACAATTCAAAACCGCAAGGCACGCCCGGTGCGTTATGCACATAATAAGCCAGGAGCGAACTCCAGTTCTGCAAGCCGTAGTATGGCTATTTTAGGTACGCTTATTTTAGTATTTCTTGCAACCCATATGGCCAACTTCTGGTGGAAAATGAAAGTGAAGGAAGAAGTTCCTCTACATACCTACAAACTAGAGATGGATAATCCAATGATGGGTGCAGCAAATGCAGAGCTCTATTACACTCATGTGCCAGGAATTCAACCCATTCCAAAAGATGAAAAAAACATCATAGAAAAAGGTACTGACCTCTATATCAAAGGAACAAATGTAAAGGTCGCTGAGGGCTATCGAGATCTTCACGGACTTGTCATTGACTTCTTTAGCAAAAGCAAAAATGAAGGTGCTTTATTTGCTGTGCTCTTCTATTTGATTTCAATGATTGTACTTGCCTACCATCTATTACATGGTTTCCAAAGCGCTTTTCAGTCACTTGGTATCAATCATCCAAAATACACCCCCCTGATCAAAATCATTGGAACAGGCTTTGCTGTAATTGTTCCGTTTTTGTTTGCGATCATTCCCGTTATTATTTACATGAATCACTAGGAATCAGGCTATGTCAACACTAAATTCGCGCATTCCAGAGGGTCCAATTTCAGAAAAATGGACCAACCACAAAAACCACATGAAGTTGGTTGCACCTAATAATCGTCCCAAAATCGATGTAATCGTTGTTGGAACAGGTTTAGCGGGGGCTTCTGCTGCTGCCTCGCTCGGCGAAATGGGTTATAACGTTAAGGCGTTTTGCTTTCAAGATTCTCCAAGAAGGGCGCACTCCATTGCGGCACAAGGTGGTATCAACGCAGCTAAAAATTACCAAAACGATGGTGATTCTATCTACCGGCTTTTTTACGACACCATCAAAGGTGGAGACTATCGTGCACGAGAAGCTAACGTATATCGTTTAGCCGAGGTATCTGGTAATATCATTGATCAATGCGTTGCGCAAGGAGTACCATTTGCTCGAGAATACGGTGGTCTGCTAGACAACCGCTCTTTTGGTGGAACTCAAGTACAACGAACTTTTTATGCTGCTGGGCAAACTGGCCAACAACTTCTTTTAGGTGCCTATTCAGCACTTTCACGCCAAATTGGCTTGGGTCGAGTTAAAATGTACCATCGCCATGAAATGATGGATCTCGTTAAAATTGACGGAAAAGCACGAGGAATTATTGCTAGAAACCTTATCACGGGTGAACTTGAACGCCATTCAGCGCATGCTGTTGTGATTGCTTCAGGTGGTTATGGGAACGTTTATTTCCTCTCCACAAACGCAATGGGTAGTAACGTATCTGCGGCTTGGAAGGTTCACAAGAAAGGGGCTCATTTTGCAAACCCTTGCTTTGTTCAAATTCATCCAACCTGTATTCCTGTACACGGCACCAACCAGTCTAAGCTTACGCTGATGTCCGAATCCTTGCGGAATTCTGGACGTATTTGGGTGCCAAAGAAAAAAGAAGATGCAGAAGCCATTCGAGAAGGTCGTTTGAAACCGACACAAATTGCAGAAGAAGACCGCGACTACTTCCTAGAAAGACGATATCCAGCTTTCGGTAACTTAGTGCCTCGCGATGTGGCTTCGAGAGCGGCAAAGGAGCGATGTGATGCTGGTTATGGAATAGAAGCTAACGATACCAACGAGGGTGTTTACTTAGATTTTGCTACTGAAATTCGTAACAAAGGGCGTCAATCTGCATTTGCTCAAGGCGATCACAATCCTTCGGAAGAAAAAATTATTGAGCTTGGTAAGAAATGGATCGAAGAGAAATATGGAAACCTCTTCCAGATGTATCAAAAAATTACTGACGACAACCCTTACGAAACACCAATGAAAATTTACCCAGCTGTACACTATACCATGGGTGGTGTTTGGGTAGATTACAACCTACAAAGTAGCATCGAAGGATGCTTTGTTACCGGAGAAGCCAATTTCTCAGAACACGGTGCGAATCGACTTGGTGCGTCTGCCCTCATGCAAGGGCTTGCTGATGGCTACTTCGTATTGCCATATACCATTTCTGACTACCTCGCAAACGATATTCGTACTGGTAAAATCACTACAGATTCACCTGAATTCGAAGCAGCAGAAGCAGAGGTTAAATTACAAATTGAGCGCTTCCTCCAAAACAAAGGAACAAAATCTGTGGACCACTTCCATAAGCGCCTTGGCCTCATCATGTGGAATAAAGTTGGAATGGCAAGAAACGAAGCAGGATTAAAACATGCAATTGAAGAAATCGCTGCCCTCAGTGAAGAATTCTATAAAGAAGTGTTTGTGCCGGGAGACGCCAATGAAATGAATCCTGAGCTAGAAAAAGCAATGCGCGTAGCTGATTTTATTGAACTTGGACAGTTGATGGCAGTAGATGCCTTACACCGTCAAGAATCATGTGGGGGCCATTTCCGTGAAGAATTCCAAGACAGTGAAGGAGAAACCCTTCGCGACGACGAAAACTTCAAATATGTTGCCGCTTGGGAATATCAAGACGGTGACGCCACCAAAGCAGCGCTTCATAAAGAAGCACTCAATTATGAATATATTAAAATTGCAGCACGCAACTATAAATAAGTAGATATGGCTTCAAAATTTATCAATATTACACTTAAAATCTGGAGACAGAAAAATACAACTGCAAAAGGAGGTATTGAAACATATAGCCTTGCTAACGTCTCAACAGATAGTTCTTTTTTAGAAATGCTCGACCAACTCAATGAGCAACTCATTAATGAACAAAAAGAACCTGTTGCCTTTGACCACGATTGTCGAGAAGGAATTTGTGGTATGTGTTCACTATACATCAACGGACGCGCTCATGGCCCAGAAACAGGCACCACAACTTGTCAATTACACATGCGTAGTTTTGCTGATGGTGATACCATTTATGTAGAGCCATGGAGATCTCGTGCATTTCCAATTGTCAAAGACCTTGTTGTTGACCGTTCAGCATTTGATCGTATTCAACAAGCCGGAGGATTCGTTTCTGTTAATACCTCGGGACGCACCATGGATGCCAATGCAATCCCTATTCCAAAAGCAGATGCAGATAAAGCTTTTGAGGCTGCTGCATGTATTGGTTGTGGCGCATGCGTTGCTACTTGTAAGAATGGTTCAGCAATGCTTTTTGTAGGCGCAAAGGTATCTCAATACGCGCTTTTACCGCAAGGGAAGGTTGAAGCTAAAGATCGAGTGCTCAACATGGTTCGTCAAATGGATGAAGAAGGTTTCGGTAACTGCACCAACACCGGAGCTTGTGAAGTCGAATGTCCAAAAGGAATCTCGTTAGAAAATATCGCACGAATGAATCGTGAATTTCTCACGGCATCACTTACTACCGATAAATAAACAAATTATTGCTACACAAAAAGGGCGGTCATTGACCGCCCTTTTTTTATGATTTAAGAACCGAATATTACTTCAGCTGCTGTCCTTCTTTCTTATACCAGCCTTCGTTATCTTTAGTTTCTACTGGAACATTAGATTTAGCACTCAATCGATTTTGGGTGCGCATCCAAAAATAAAAACCAAAGAAACCTAATAAAATAAGCGCGGTATTAAAATAGTTTTGTACCATTTCAAAAAAGCCAAAAGACCATTGAAATGCATCACCAATTTTGTATACGAAGTCTGTCCAAGTCATGTGTCGTTCTTTTATTTTACAAATGTACTACAAATTTAGTAAATAATCTGCAGGCTTATATTTCTCCCATTAAGGTAAGTGTTTCTTTTGCAGCGGCCTGTTCTGCCTCTTTTTTCGAATGCCCCTTCCCCTTCCCATAACGAGAGCGGTTGATTTCTACCCCCATTTCATAGACTGCCTTTCCATCAATAAACTGCTCTGACAAAAGCACAAACTCAATGCTTAGTTTCTTGCGTTGACACCAGATGAAAAGTACTGACTTAAAGTCAAGTTCTTGCTCGAGCACTTTATTCAGATTCAGGTGTTTTCTAAACACAGTATTTTTGAGTGTTTTCTGCGCTTTTTCAAATCCACCATCCAAATAAATAGCACCAATCAACGCCTCAAAAGCGTTGCCTTCTAAACCGGATAAGTTTATACTACGCCCCTGACTATAAATTAAATGCTCACGAATACCCATTCGCTCTCCGATAGAGGCTAAAGACTTTCTATTAACAATCTTAGATTTGATTTTCGTAAGCTGCCCCTCATCTAAATCCGGATACTTTTCATAAATGAATGAGGCAACAACAGCGTCCAGTATAGCATCTCCTAAGAACTCTAGCCGCTCATTTGCCGCCAATATTTGATGGTCAGAGAGCGCACTTTTGTGCGTAAGGGCTTGAATGAATAAAGAAATATTTTGCGGTTTATAGCCGAAATTCAATAAAACAAAACGAATGACATGACGTTCTTCGCTAGATTTTTTTCTCTTGAAAATTGGAATTTTTAGCAAATTATGCTTTAAATTTCTTTACAATGATTGAGGTATTGTGGCCTCCGAATCCAAAGGTGTTGGATAAGGCAATATTTACTGTGCGTGACTCAGGCTGATGAAAAGTAAAATTTAGTTTTGGATCAAGCTCAGGGTCGTCAGTGAAATGATTGATTGTTGGTGGAACAACATCATTCTGAACAGCTAGCACACAAGCCACAGCTTCGATAGCGCCAGCGGCTCCTAACAAGTGACCTGTCATAGATTTCGTAGAACTAATATTCAGTTTGTAGGCGTGCTCACCAAATACATGTTGAATTGCTTTTACTTCGGCGATATCACCAAGTGGTGTCGAGGTACCGTGAACATTGACGTAATCTACTTCTGAAGGGTCGATTTCTGCGTCTTCAAGGGCAGCGAGCATAGTGTTTCTTGCTCCTAATCCATCTGGATGCGGAGCGGTCATGTGGTAGGCATCTCCCGACATTCCTCCGCCGATGACCTCGGCATAAATTTTAGCGCCACGTTTAATGGCGTGTTCGTATTCTTCGAGAATAAGACAGCCAGAGCCTTCTCCCAAGACAAAACCATCCCGGTCTAAATCAAACGGACGAGATGCGGTTGTTGGCGAGTCGTTACGAGTAGAAAGCGCTTTTAATGCGTTGAATCCGCCCATGCCCATCTCGTTTACTCCTGCCTCAGAACCTCCAGTAACGATGGCATCGGCTTTTCCTAAACGTATGAGATTAAACGCGTCTATAATTGCATTCGTTGCTGAAGCACAGGCTGACACACAAACATAATTTGGTCCGCGCAAACCATATTTAATTGAAATATGACCCGCAGCTATGTCCGCAATCATTTTTGGGATAAAGAAAGGATTGAAACGAGGAGTTCCATCGCCTCCAAAATATTCCCTTGCTTCTTCTTGGAAAGTTTTAAGACCTCCAACACCTGAGCCCCAAATAACACCTATACGATCTAAATTTGGATTTGACTCAAGTAGTGCAGCGTCTGCCATAGCTTCCGAGGCGGTAACTATGGCATACTGCGAAAATTGATCAAGCTTACGCGCTTCCTTTTTATCCATGTGGTCTTCCACATTGAAGTCTTTCAACTCACAGGCAAACTGTGTTTTGAAAAGAGCAGCATCAAATTGTTTAATTGGAGCAGCGCCACTTTTACCCGCTAAGAGGCCATCCCAGTACTCTTGTACTGTATTGCCTATTGGGGTGAGTGCGCCAAGCCCGGTTACAACAACTCTTTTTAATTGCATACTCGTAAACTAAAAGATATTGCAGGAATATTAAACGTTCGCTTCGATGTAAGCAATAGCGTCACCAACGGTTTGGATACCTTCTGCTTTATCGTCTGGAATAGAAATGTTGAATTGTTTCTCGAATTCCATAATTAACTCAACAGTGTCAAGAGAATCGGCACCCAAGTCATTTGTGAAGCTTGCTTCGTTAGATACTTCACTTTCTTCAACATTCAGTTTATCAACGATGATGGCGATAACTTTAGCTTTGATATCAGACATTTTTTAAAATTTAAAGGTTTCAGTGTGCAAAGAAAAAAACTATCCCCCAATAAACAAAACATATCATCATTTAATTTATCAACACTTCAACGCTAAAAGTGGAGGAATCCTACACTATGCTTAACTTTGTGACATAAATGAAAGATCCAATCACTCTTTTTATTTCTGGCGGAGGCAGTAATGCCAGGCAAATTATACACTATTTCCGTGAAAACGAAAGAGTTAAGGTGGCTGGAGTGCTATCGAACAAGCCCAATTCCGAAATGGAAAGGTTTTGTGCTCAACATCACATTCCTTTCTTTGAAGTTCTAGGCGGTAATTTTAGTGAATACTTAGCTATTTGCCAGCGGCTAGATACCAAATGGGTCATTTTAGCTGGTTTTCTTAAAAAAATACCAAAAGAACTTATTCTTGCGTTTCCTAATAGGATCATTAATATTCACCCATCTTTGTTACCAAACTACGGTGGTGCTGGAATGTATGGGAAACATGTACATAAAGCGGTAAGTGAAGCGAAAGAATTGTTTAGCGGTATGAGTATTCACTTGGTAAACGAAGAGTTTGACAAGGGGAAAATACTTTTTCAGCATGCTATTAAACTGCCATTTAATGCTACGCCTCAAGAGGTTGAACAAAAGGTCAGATCATTAGAAATGATTCATTTTGCAAAAGATCTTGATGTTTATATTAGTAGCTTTAAATGATCGCCTGTTCTAGTAGTTGAGCAAACCTGAAACAATCTTCGAAGGAATTATAAAGCGGAGCAGGAGCAATGCGAATGACATTCGGCTCTCTCCAATCGGCAATGACGCCTAAATCAGTTAAGCGATCAAATAATTGCTTGCCTTGACCTTTTGCTAAGATCGAAAGTTGGGCGCCTCGCTGGCTAGGATTGTTAGGTGTTATAATTTCAAAAGAGCACTTTTCTTCATTGCGTACAGAAACATCTTCAATTAGAAATGCCAGATAAGCGGTTAATTGGTTTCGTTTTTCGCCTATGCGCTCCATGCCTGCTTCTTCAAAAATCTCAAGGGAGGCTAGATGGGCAGCCATTCCTAAAACGGGCGCATTGCTCAATTGCCATCCTTCTGCTCCAGGCATAGGGTCAAACCCTGGCTCCATTTGAAATCGCTCGGCTTTATTATGTCCCCACCAACCGGCAAAACGAGGTAATTCTTTTTGGTGAGCGTGACGTTCATGAACAAACAAACCAGAAACTCCGCCTGGAGATGAGTTCAAATACTTATAGCCACACCAAGCCGCAAAATCTACATTCCAAGCATGCAAGGCTAAATTCACGTTTCCAGCAGCATGAGCAAGATCAAAACCAACTATTGCACCGACCGTATGACCCGCTGTCGTTATTTTTTTTAAATCGAAATATTGGCCTGTGTAGTAATTTACCCCTCCGATCATAACAAGGGCCAGTTCATCACCTAGTTCTGCAATCTTTTCAAGTATATCTTCTTCTCTAATGAGGTGTTCGCCTGGACGAGGGCCAACTTCTACCAAAGCTTCGGCGGGCAACCCGTGGAATGCAACCTGAGAAGCCAACGCATATTGATCGCTTGGAAAAGCTTTTTCTTCACACAAGATTTTAATTCTCTTCCCTTGAGGTCTATAAAAAGAGACCATCAATAAATGCAAATTTGTCGTGAGAGAATGGGTAATTACTACCTCAATTGGGAGCGCACCAACTATATTTGCGGCCATTTCAGTAAGGTTTTCATGGTAGGAAAACCATGGCCTTTTTGCCAAAAAATGACCTTCAACGCCATATTTTGCCCACGCTTCTAGCTCTTCATTGATATAATTCTTAGCCGTTTTTGGCTGCAAGCCTAGTGAGTTACCCGTAAAGTAGACGGGATTAGGGTTGTGAAAAGTTGGAAAATGAAAGCGCGATCTGAAAGATGCTAACGGGTCTTTTCTATCTAATTCTTGAGCGAATTTAAGGGAGTTTTCAAATGTCATATGCGCAGCTTTATTCGTAACTTTATGGCCACAAATATACATAAGAATGAAGACTCCCTCTCCTATAACCCGCAGCCGATCGGCAGAATTATTCGAAGCAGCCAAAGGATATTTTCCGGGAGGGGTTAATTCTCCGGTACGGGCTTTTAAGTCAGTTGGCGGCAAGCCTCTCTTTATTGCCAAAGGTGATGGCGCACAAATTTGGGATGAAGACGGTAATCAATTCATTGATTTCTGTTGTAGTTGGGGGCCTCTTATTCATGGGCACAATCATCCATACGTATATGAAAAAATTGTGGGCACATTACAAAATGGTTCCAGTTTTGGTGCGCCGACCCGAAAGGAAAATGAGCTTGCTGCTTTTATGCTTGAACGACTGCCCTTTATTGATAAAATCAGATTTACAAGCTCGGGAACCGAGGCCGTAATGAGCGCCTTGCGTTTAGCTCGCGGGGCAACGGGCAAAAACAAGATTCTTAAATTCGAGGGTTGTTACCATGGTCATGTTGATGCCCTATTGGTTCAGGCAGGCAGTGGTTTGATTACATTTGGAACCTCATCTAGTGCAGGTGTACCTGAAGCTTTTGCAAACGAGACAATCGTTTTACCTTTAAACGATGCGCAAGCACTTACAGCTTGCTTTGAAACACAACACCAAGATCTTGCAGCAGTAATCATTGAGCCCATTCCAGCAAATAATGGCTTACTTCTCCAAGATCTCAAATTCTTGTATTTATTGCGTACACTATGCACTAAGTACGGCGTTTTACTCATTTTTGACGAAGTAATCTCAGGATTTAGAGTTGCCTTTGGTGGGGCTGCTGAGCTCTACGGAATTACGCCTGACATGGTCACCTATGGTAAAATAATCGGCGGTGGCTTACCTGTTGGAGCATATGGGGCTAAAAGTGAAATCATGGCCTATGTGTCTCCTGAAGGCCCTGTATATCAAGCAGGGACTTTATCTGGAAATCCCGTTGCTATGGCAGCCGGCCTGGCGCAACTTGAGTTATGTGCGGCCGATGGTTTTTACAGTCGTCAAGCACAGCGTACCCAATCTTTCGTAGACAACATTAATAATTTTGCCTTAAATGAGAGTTATCCTATGGAGCTTGTTTGCGTAGGGTCTATTTTTTGGTTTTCTTTTAATGGTAAGAAAAGAATCACTGCTGCTAATCAAATTGCAAGCGACATGAGCGCCTTTAATTTTATGCACCATTTCCTTTTAGATGTAGGTGTTTATTTTGGGCCTAGTGGTTATGAAGTTGGCTTTATTTCTTCAGCACACACAAATGAGCAACTTGACTTTGCAGCAACCCAAATCAAAGCGGCACTAACGGCATTCTATCAAAAGTAATATATAGCTTTAAAACGTGAATTTAGTAACAGGCGCCACCGGACTTCTAGGAAGTCATGTATTAATCGAGCTTACCAAACGCAAGCTTCCAGTTCGTGCAGCTTATCGAAGTCTCCAAAAAAAAGAGGTAGTTAAGCAACTTTTCTTCTATTATTTCAATGAACAAGCAGAAGATAAATGGGCGCTTATTGAATGGGTTAAGGTAGACTTGCAAGATATTGATGGTCTAAAAGAATTGGTAAAAGGATGCCGCTTTGTATACCATTGTGCTGCATTAGTATCCTTTTTCAAAGCTGATTTTGAATCTTGCATTCGACTTAACCGATATGTAACAGCGAATCTAGTTGACTTATCAAATCATTATGGAGTAGAACACTTTTGCCATGTCAGTTCAACGGCAGCCATAGGAGGAAAGGAGCCGCTGATTAATGAAAAAAGTAAATGGCAAGAGGGGGCCAAACATAGCGGTTATGGGATTTCAAAATTAATGGCAGAAAAAGAAGTGTGGCGCGGCATAGAAGAGGGGTTAAAAGCTGTTATCGTAAATCCATGTGTTATTTTAGGCCCTGCGGCACCAGGTAGCCCATCCTTACAAATGCTTGAAACCGCTCGTAAAGGAATCAAATTTTATACTTCTGGCGCAAACGCTGTCGTAGATGCCCGAGATGTTGCCTGGGTAATGGTAGAACTCATTGAAAAAGACATTTATTCAAAACGTTTTTTAGTGGTTGGGCCACAACAATCTTTTAGCGCATTATTTAGTGCCTTTGCTGAATCACTCGGGAAAAAACCGCCTCATATTAAGGCTCCGAAGTCCTTGACGCTGCTTTTTGCCGCCTTCCATGAATTGTGGTGCCACATCAGTGGTAAAAGAGAGGGGCTTACTATTGAAACAGCGCGTTCCTCTCATGAAGTATTGTGTTATGACTGCAACAAAATCCAAAAAGAATTGTCATTTAATCATACCCCACTAAATGATATGATCAACAACATGTTAGGGGGTCTTGCATATATTAAACAAAATAAACCCTCTTGAGTCGAAAATTAATTCTCTTCATTGGCGTATTCTATCTTGTAGGGCTCGTAGGCATGTCTGTAGGTCCATACAAGTCTTTCTTTGTTGAACTCTCCTTCTTCCATCTTTTGCTCTCTTTTGGTATTCTTCTATTAGGAAGAAAAAAACATACTTCCTTTTTTTGGGTCTACATTGGCTTAGCCTTTTCTATTGGAATGTTTGTTGAGTGGATAGGCGTCCATACTGGATTTTTATTTGGTAATTATAAATATGGTGGTGTTTTAGGTCCAAAATTAAGTGGCGTTCCTGTGATTATAGGTATTAACTGGGCTATGCTAAGTATCGTGAGTGCAGCCCTATTCTCGTCGCTCAAACTCAATTACTGGTTAGAAGTAGTATTAGCGGCATCCATCATGGTGTTTCTTGATTTTTTAATGGAGCCTGTTGCCATTAAGCTTGGTTTTTGGAGCTGGAAAAACAATGTGATTCCTACTTACAATTACTTTTGTTGGTTCGTCACAGCACTTGTTCTGCAATACTTCTATCGCAAATGGCGCCTGAACGAAACAAACAATGTTGCCTTGGCCTTGTTTATTTATTTGACTATCTTTTTTATCATTTTAAACTTAAGCTTATGAGTTGGTGGGGGCCCTTTATTACAATTGCCACGTTTTTTGGAATGGAGTTCATGGCATGGGCAACACATAAATATGTGATGCATGGCGTGATGTGGTATTTCCACAAAGATCATCATCAAGTAGAGCCTGGTTTCTTTGAAAAAAATGATGTTTTCTTCTTAATTTATGCAATCCCTTCCTGGCTATGTATAATGCTTGGTCTTATGAATCAAAGTTATATCCCTGTCTGGATTGGCTTTGGTATCGCTGCGTATGGATTAGCTTATTTTTTAATTCACGATGTGTACATACACCGGAGATTCAAATGGCTTAGAGATATCGAACATCCTTACTTCTACGCAATTCGACGCGCGCACAAAATCCATCATAAACATTTAGGAAAAGAACACGGAGAGTGCTTCGGCATGCTACTTGTTCCTTTTAAATTCTATATCGACAGCGCTAAGCAATTTAAAAAACAACAAAACGCATGAGCCTTTACGGATGGGTCATATTGTTGTCCTTTGCAGGTCCATTTTTACTCAGTTTTGATAAGAAGGTAGCCTTCTTTAAAGAGTGGCGTTTTGTATTACTTGCAGCCCTGACCATTGCTGTACCATTTCTCATTTGGGACGAATTTTTTACCCAATGGAAAGTTTGGGGTTTCAATCCTGACTACCTCCTTAAAATTTATCTTGGCCATTTACCATTAGAAGAAGTGTTATTCTTTGTTGTAATCCCCTACAATTTCATATTTATCCTTAAGGTTGTCCAAGCATATTTTCCAAGAAGAAACCAAAGACGCTTTGCACCATATTTTGCTTTTTCTTTCATTGCAAGCTCCACAATATGGCTGGTGCTTTACAGCGAGAATCTTTACACCTTCACCGCTTCTCTATTGAGTTGTCTTCTAACCATTTTATTACGCAATAAAAAATGGTACGCTGACTTCGTTTGGGCTTACTTAGTTTGTCTTTTACCCTTTTTTATTGTGAATGGGGTCCTCACAGGTGCCACAACCCCTGAGCCAATTGTCTGGTACAGCGAGGCACATATTATTGGTTGGCGCATGATCAGTATTCCGTTTGAAGACCTTTATTACAACTATTCTCTTCTTTTACCATTAACATGGGTGTATTTTTCTTTAAAAAATCACAAGGAAAATGCGAATAGTGTTTTGAAAAATTAAAAAAATAATTAACTTTGTCGCCCCTAGCGAAGCAACGGCTGAGCAACAATGGGCGTATCAAGCGAGAATAGCTCAGTTGGTAGAGCACGACCTTGCCAAGGTCGGGGTCGCGGGTTCGAATCCCGTTTCTCGCTCTTTTGAGCTCGAGTGGTGGAATCGGTAGACACGCCGGACTTAAAATCCTGTGGGCATTTGCCCGTGCGGGTTCAAGTCCCGCCTCGAGTACAATACTGTGAAATTAACCCTTGATTCTTAACGAATTGAGGGTTTTTTGTTTATGCTTATTTTATCGGGATGTAGCTCAGTTGGTAGAGTACTCGTCTGGGGGGCGAGAAGTCGCAGGTTCAAGTCCTGTCATCCCGACTTATCTTTTTTTCTCCTCCAAATCATTTAAGTGATATTCAAGTGCTCGGACTGAAATTTGAATTTCCCAAATCAATAAGGACAAGGATATTATTAGGGAAAGTAATGCCGCTCCAAATACCCAAAGCGCCACATTTTCAAACGCCACATAGATTAAAAACATACTCAGTACACAAAGCAACAAACTTGTGATACCAAATATTTGCATAGATCGTGTTAGGTATAAGCGTTTTCTTAAATTTTTAATTTGTTCCTCGAGCACACGGTTATTACTTTGTTTGTATTGTGCATGCAGCGCACGAATGACACTGGCATAAGCCAAGAACCTGTTTGTGTATGCCAACATGATTAATGATATAGAAGAAAATAATAGTGCGGGAGTAGTTAATGAAAGTTGCGGCATTAGAAAAGTGTTTTGGTAATCTATACAATAATAACAATTTGTCTTAAAATGTTGAACTTTACTTTAATATTCTAATTCATGATGCACCCCTCTTTTTTTGATAATCAATACAACCCGGTACGACCGATCACATTGAAAGGAAAATTACTAGTTGGGGTTATTCGCTTTCTATACATTATCCGGAATTTATTTAGTGCAAAAAATGGAATTTATCCACTTGCGGGACATCATGAAGATCCGCTCAAAATGAATTTAAAGCAACAGCTCTATTTTGGCTACAAATATTATTTCCGCGCAATGCTAAAAGGAGATAAGGGAAGCGGGTTAGAAGAATATTTTCAAAGTCAAGCAGCAGAATTTAATCCAATTCAAACAGATGCTATTGATGAAAAATTGACCTTAAGTGCAGGTGGAGACCTAATGCCATACCATTGCATTACGCCAAACCAATGCACTGACCTTTGGAATGACTGCGGGGACTTTTTTTTTGATGCCGACCTCGTTGTTGCCAATCTTGAAACGCCATTAAACCCTAATAAACCCGCATCATTTGTACCGGAAGTAATGCTCAATAACATGTATTTCAATGCCAACAAAAACATGTTCGATGTATTCTCTGGGTTTGGGAAGTATAAAGGTTTTGATCTGCTCTCAACTGCCAACAATCACTCTTTGGATCAAGGAGAAGATGGCGTGCTCAAAACCATTGAATTTTTAGACCAAAAAGGAATAAAACACGTTGGTACCGCCAGATCTGAAGAAGAGCAAGATGCTTTTCCCATTATAGAAAAAAATGGAATCCGTATTGCTTTTTTGTCTTATACTTTTTCACTGAATGCATTGGTGTGCCCTGACGGAAAAGGATATTTGGCCAACCACCTGAATTTAAACGAAGAGGCCCCGGATTTGTCTTTGATTGTTCGCCAAGCCCAATTAGCACGGCAAAGAGGAGCTGAATTTCTGGTAGTTTTTCTGCATATGGGCTGTGCATACCAGCCATTTCCATCGCAAACGATCATAGACAACATGCACGAAATTTGTCGGCTTACGGGAATAGATTTGGTGCTGGGTGGTCATCCGCACAACGCCCAACCAATAGAATTTTTAGAGGTAATTGATCCTTTTTCAGGACAAAAAAAACAAACTACCATCGTTTATTCACAAGGTGATTTTGTGGCTTATGACATTCACAAATGGTGTAAATTACCACTATTATTAAAGTTTGACATTGCGAGAATTAATAAAGTGGTTTGTATCACAGCAATACGCGCTAAACTTTTTTATAATTACGCAAAGATTAAAAAAGGAAAAATCACGTCTTTACAGTTTATAAACTACAACCAGCTCAAAGCAAATTCCCAATTGCTCAAAAATGACACGGCGTCTAAAAAAGAATTCGAAGAACTAGTCTATTTTGCCGAAAACTACCTACTTAAAGGAAATATTGCTCGCTTTCTAGTAGAAGAATAAGGCAAGGGAAAACCCTATAAACAAGATGCCAACGAGCCTATTGACAAGCTTCAGAAACTTTTCAGTGATGTAGGGTTTTAACAAGGAGGCTCCTCTCGCAATCAAACACTCCATAATAAAAATAGCGCTGAGCGCTGCGGTAAAATAAAGAATAGATTCAGAGAAATTATACTTAGCAACCGTTTTGAGCTGGGTTGTAACTGCCAACCATCCAATGTAATTTCCTGGATTAAGAATATTGAGAAGAAAACCCATCGATATGTACTTCAGCAGCTGCTTTTTCTCTGTTTTTGGATAAGCCGCTTTGTCTTTCCTAAGTAAATTAGATACCCCATAAAGCAATAAAAAAATAGCACCGCATAGTCGAACAATGAATTCTGTTTTACTGCCTTCTGGTAACAATTCTGCGTTGACCCAACTTAATGAAATTAATATAATATCAGAGGAAATAACACCAAGTGATATGAAAACTCCGATACGAAAACCGTAATCAATACTGTTTTGTACGAGTGCAAAAAAGACTGTGCCGAGCATGATGCTCATGACTATTCCGGTAAGAAAACCATACAAAACTAATTCTGTCATTGCGTTTTTTTTGCGCTGTAAATCTATCTAATAAATTTCTGGTGTAAGCACAAAATACCAACTATGTGGTATTTACAATTGTTCTTGTTCATTATACTTTTGCGTCGTTATTTAAATTTAATCTAAATAAAAATGAAGCGATTTCTCCTTCTTGCTCTACTCCCCTCTGTATTTGTTGCTCAACACGCCCCAACTAGTGATTCTCTCCGAACCATTGAAACCCAAGGTGTCTCCATTATTGGTGTCCAAAGTAAATCCATAGGTGGCTCAAGCGCGCGTATTAGCACAGCAGAATTACAAAAGTTGAATCAACCGGATATTAATAAAGTATTGCGGATTTTGCCAGGTATTCAAGTGAGAGATGAAGAAGGATTCGGATTGCGACCAAATATCGGCATGCGCGGAACCCCTGTAAACAGAAGTGCAAAAATTACAGTAATGGAAGATGGCATTTTGATGGCCCCAGCCGCTTATGCTGATCCAGCCGCATACTATTTTCCAACTTTTTCAAGGATGAGTGGGCTGGAAGTCCTCAAGGGCAGTAGCCAAATTAAATATGGGCCATATACAATTGGCGGCGCGATCAATCTGCTTTCAACAACAATTCCCTCAACATTTAAAGCCTTTGCTCAAGCAAGCTATGGAAGTTTTGGATTTAATCAACAACGCCTATGGGTTGGAGAAACTCAAGGAATGTTTAGCTATTTATTTGAAGTAAACCGTATTGCCGCCACTGGGTTTAAAGAGCTTGATGGAGGCGGAAATACTGGCTTTGACCGCAGAGACTATTTAGGAAAGATTCGATGGCAAAGTAAAAAGTCTGCAGGTATCAAACAGCATTTACAACTTAAGGCAGTCCATACCGAAGAAAGTGCAAACGAAACCTATTTAGGGCTTAATTTTGAAGACTTTCAATTAAATCCGCTTAGAAGATATGCGGGTACTCAAAAAGATGAACTTCAGCTTGCACACAACCATATTGTTTTACAACATCACATTTCTCCTTTTGCCGATTTAGAAATATTAACAAGTGCTTACCTCACTCAAACTTTCCGGGATTGGGGCCGCGCAAACAGCTATGGGGGAAAGAGCATCAATACAATTTTAGCCGATAATGTAACCAACCTTGATGCTTATCGAATCATGACAGGACAGGCAAACGGAGAAGTGATTTTCAGAGGGGCCTCAAGAAACTATACGAATAAAGGTGTTCAATCACTCCTTAGTTACACATTCAGAAGAGCGGCATTCACAAACAAAATGGAACTGGGAATTCGGCTCCATTCAGACCAAGCAAATCGATATGGAACACAGAGCAAATTCCAAATGTCTGACGGATTATTGATTTTAACAGAGCAAGGAGAGCAAGGCAACCAAGAGAACCAAATCCGAGAGGCCTTTAGTTTTGCCTCATTTGCAAACTTTAGCTTTAATTACAAAAAAGCCGAACTACATTTAGGGCTGCGTAGAGAATCTATCATACTCGACTTTTACAATTTTGGCACAACAGATTTTGCGAGGACTGGAAAAAATTTATCTAGCGCATCTAACAAAATTATTGTTTGGTTGCCGGGAGCAAGCCTCACCTATACTTTAAACCCCAACAACACCTTCTTTCTAGGCTTACATAAAGGGTTTTCTCCTCCTGGAATGCCAAACACTAGTTCCAATACACAAGCCATTTCAGAAACTGCATTCAACTATGAATTAGGTTATCGACTCAACAACCGGAAAAATACCCAGTTGCAAGCAGTCGTCTTTCGCAGCGACTATACCAACTTGCTTGGTTCAGACAATGTTTCTGGTGGAGGTATGGGGACAGGCGAACTTTTTAATGCTGGAAAAGCGCTTGTTCAGGGCTTGGAACTTAGTGGTTTATACTTGCTTAAAATGGCTAAAGCACCCTCCGTACAATTTCCTGTTCAAATGAGCTATACTTACACTCAAGCAACCTTTGCGGAAACATTCATTAATGGTGGTGGCGACTGGGGAAGCGGACAGATTAATAGCGGGGATCAAATACCCTTTATAACACCTCACCTGCTAAGCGGTAGCATTGGCTTTACATACAAAAAGGGGAGTGCTGTTTGGAGTGCTAATCGCGTTGGATTAACCCGTACTACTCCTGGTCAAAACGATAATGTCATACCAACTGCAAATCAAAATTATATACAAGTCAATAGCATACAGTCATTTACGATTTTTGATTTTTCCGCTAATCTGCAAGTTAATAAGTCTTGGGTCGTGTATACAACGGTGCAGAATATCGGCAATAATTTATCTATTGTTGCCAATTTACCTCAAGGGTATCGATCTGCGCTTCCTAGATCATTAATACTTGGTTTAAAATTAAACCTTTAGCCGGAAACGCTCAGGAACTCTTTGCCTTGAGTGAAGGGCGATTAGACAATTATTCGTAACTTCACGCCTCAATTTTTTGTACATTTAGTCGCATGTGGAGTAAAGTAGCCAGTTTTATATTAAGAAATCGCCTTTTCATATTGGCAATTATCGGTATAATCACCGTGTTTTTTGGCTATTTTGCTGTAACATCTTTGAAGGTTGACAACCGTGTTGGCAATACGCTACCTAAAGATGACCCGATTCAAATGGACTACGAAAACTTCAAATTACAATTTGGAGAAGACGGTTCAACTTTAGTAATTGCTATACAAACAGACTCGCTCTACACAGAAGAAAATCTTAAAAAATGGAGAGCGCTTGGTTACCAAATTTTGAAATTCAAAGGCGTTGATAATGTGGTTTCTGAAGCTACGTTATTTGGCATGACCAACAATATCAAAAAAAACGAGTTTGAAATCCATCGCATTTTTTCAGATACAACCTTTAGAGATAAATCGGTCTTAGAAGTTCGAAATGAAATTCGCAAAAACCCCATATATCGTGGGTTGCTTTACAACGATACCAGCAATGTATCGCTTTTAATGATTGGTATTGATGAGAAAGTACTTTCCAACCCTAAAAAATCAGATGTCGTTCTAAAAATTGAAGAGCTCGCTCAAAAATATGAGAAAGACTTTGGTAAAGTCTATTTCGCTGGTTTACCACACATTCGGGTAGTGGTAGCCAAACGCATTGTTGCAGAAATGTATATCTTCTTGGCGCTTTCTATTCTTGCGTCTTCACTTCTCATGTATCTGATTTTCAGATCATTTTATATAATGCTAATTAGCAATATTATTGTTTTTATCTCAGTGATATGGGCGCTTGGCAGTATAGCATTAATGGGGTACTCACTTTCAATTATTATGGCGCTTGTTCCGCCTTTACTAATCGTTATTGGTGTTCCAAATTGCGTTTTTCTATTTACACGATTTCACCAAGAATATATTCGGGTAGACAACAAAATTCGGGCATTATTTATCATGATACGGCGTGTTGGGTCAGTAACATTTTTAACCAATGTGACAACAGCGGTTGGCTTTGTTACCTTTACAAGCTCGGATAAATTGGCTGAATTCGGCCTGATTTCCAGTTGGAACATTATGGTAGTATTTGTTTTATCTTTAACGATATTACCCATTTTAACCTCCATTCTTGGCAACCCAAAGCCCAGACACCTCAAACATTTAACAAGACAATCCAGCAAATGGTTTTTAGATCTTTCAGTAAAGATTGTTACTAGACACCGAAAATGGGTTTACATTTCTTCTGTTTTACTTGTCGTATTTAGTGTTTATGGCATGACCAAAATTTTCTCTACTGGTAATGTCACGAGTGATTTACCTCCTGACGACCCCATTCTAACAGATTTACAATTTATTGAAAAGAATTTTGGGGGCTCCATTCCTTTCGAAATGACCATCAACTATAAAGAAAAAGGTCGCCTTTTCAATATGAGCACCATGAAAAAAGTGGAGGCTATTCAGGAAAGCTTCAAAGCAAATAATCTTTTTTCCAAAAGCATTTCATATGTGGACTTGATTAAATCCATTAACATGGCTTATCACGGAGGAGATCAAAATAAATTCACCATTATATCAAATCGGGACAAGCTACGCCTTAAAAAATATATCGATAAGCTTGATTTAAGCAGTTTAAATGGTGGCGCTATAACTCTTAAAAGCCTTGTTGATACAACAAATACTACTTTGCGCATAAGAATGCAAATGAAAGATTTAAGTGTGGACAAGGTTGCTCCGGCCCTTGATGAACAAAAACGGATTGTTGACTCTATTCTCAACCCGGACAAGATTGTTTTAGAGCGCCTCTATACTGCTATTGAAAAAGGAGATAAAAGTAAGTTAGACACTCTTATTTACGAGCACAGCTCGGTTTTCAATAACTTATCAGCGCTGCTTGCTAAAGGCGATAGTCAAAAACAAATGGCATTTGACTTAGACCCAACGAGAGTTAAAAAATATGTGGGTAAAAGTAAATTCAACAGCCAACTACGAAAAGCTATTGACCAATCGTACCTCACCGCCGTATTCACAGGTGTCAAAGTAGTACAAACCGAAGGCACTAAATACTTATTTGCAAACCTGTTACAAAGCCTTGTTTTTGCAGTGGTTTCGATCGCTTTAATGATTGGATTTTTATTTAGATCGTTGAGAATTATTGTGGTCTCTATGATTCCAAACGTCATTCCATTGCTCTTCACAGCGGGCATGATGGGTTATTTACAAATCCCTCTCAAGCCATCTACTATACTTGTATTTGGAATTGCATTAGGCATTACTGTGGACAATGCCATCTTGTTTCTGGGAAAATATCGAAGTGAGCTTAAACTTCATGCTTGGGATACGCGTTTTGCTATTTTGCACTCTCTAAGAGAAACTGGATTAGGTATTGTCTACACATCTATCGTATTATTGTTTGGATTCATGATGTTCACCTTCTCGCAATTTGGTGGTACCAAAGCGTTAGGGCTTTTGGTATCGATCACTATTTTTGTGGGAACCATAACCAACCTCATTATTTTACCTTCTTTATTATTATCACTCGAAAGAAGCATCAATCTACGCTCACTTCAAGAGCCTTTCTTTGATAATTACTACGAAGACACCGATTACGACATGAATAAACTAGAGGTTGAGTTTGGTGGCAAGTTCCCAGAAGAAGAGACAAAGTCTTAAGCGTCTGTCAACTTCTTAACCATTGTAAGTATTGTGGCTATAGCAACTGTTTCTCCGGTCTCGTCATATACATCCACTAAGAACTTCACAATTCCTTTAGCAACATCCTCTTCTGATCGTTTTTCTTGATCGATCTTTTCTTTCACCGTAAATCGAACAGCGATAGTTGCACCCGGATAAACAGGTTTGGTAAAGCGCGCCTCTTCTATCCCATAATTTAGTAAAACAGGGCCTTTTTTTGGATCAACAAACAACCCTGCGGCCTTAGAAAGAATAAAATACCCGTGAGCAACTCGGCGCTCAAAAATCGTTCCTTCTAAAGACGTTGCGTCCATGTGTGCATAAAAGTTGTCTCCAGAAACATTTGCAAAATTCACTATATCCGCATCAGTAACGGTATGTTTATGTGTGAATACTGTTTCCCCGATGGATAATTCTTCAAAGTGCTTTCTAAACACGTGTGGCTGCGCTTCCGGCATGGCTGCACCCACCTGAAATTGTTGTGTAATTGCTGTGATTGTACTTGGGTGTCCTTGTATGGCAGTACGCTGTAAGTAATGTAATACACCACGTTTACCACCCATTTCTTCTCCTCCTCCGGCCCTTCCTGGCCCACCGTGGGTGAGCAGAGGCATGGGTGAGCCGTGGCCTGTGCTTTCTTTCGCACATTCTTTATTTAACACCAAAATACGGCCGTGCATACTTGCTGCTCCAACCACGTATTCAACAGCTTCTTTATGATCTGGGGTAACAATAGATGAAACCAAAGAGCCTTTACCCATTTTAGCTAATTCAATTGCGTCAGACATGTCTTTGTAGGGCATAATTGTGGCTACAGGCCCAAACGCTTCGATTTCGTGAACAGCTGTTGAAGTAAAAGGGTTATCATTACGGAACAAAATTGGAGAGAAGAATGCTCCCTCTTCTTTATTCGCCCCTAACACTTCGAAATTATCGAGATCTCCAAACGCTATTTCTTGCGTTCGTGCTAGTTTTTCTACACTCGCTCGTACTCGCTCCACTTGAAGCCTTGTGGCAAGAGCGCCCATTCTAACACCCTCCAAAGAGGGGTCGCCGATTTTTGTCGTTGCTAATCGTGCTGCAATAGCACTTTGTACCTCATCTAGCAAACTTTCAGGAACGATGATCCGACGAACGGCCGTACATTTTTGTCCTGCTTTTATAGTCATTTCTTTGACGCACTCCTTCACAAATAAGTCAAATTCTTCGGTCCCGGGAACAGCAGATAATCCTAAGACTGTAGCATTCAGAGAATCTGCTTCAAGATTGAAGCTTACGCTTTCTTGCGCTATTTGAGGTAGGCTTTTGAGTAGCTTTCCGGTTGAGGCGCTACCTGTAAAAGTAACAACATCTCTCGCGTCAACTGTATCTAAAATGCCTCGGCCCAATCCGCAAATGAGTTGAAGTGCTCCTTCGGGTAAAATTTGAGAAGCAATGATATCGCGTACCATAACTTCAGTCAAAAAACTGGTATATTCCGAGGGTTTCACCACGGCAGGAACTCCAGCCATAAGATTCACGGCAATTTTTTCTAACATTCCCCAAATCGGGAAATTAAAAGCATTGATATGTACAGCAACCCCTTCTTTTGGCACCATAATATGGTGGCCGATGAAGGTTCCGTTTTTCGAAAGAGGGGCAGAAACACCATCAACATAATACGGAAGATCCGGAAATTGACGGCGCAAGCTTGCATTGGCAAATAAGTTTCCTATTCCGCCCTCAATATCTATCCAAGAATCTACTTTTGTAGCTCCAGTAAGTGCTGAAATTTCATAGTACTTCGATTTTCGTTCTAATAAAAATAAAGCCAAAGCCTTTAACATTCGGCCTCGTTCTTGAAAGGTCATTTTACGCAAGGCGTGCCCTTTTTTTCTACCATAGGTAAGCACCTCTGAAAAATCTATTCCCGCACTAGAAACCTCACCAATCTGTGCGCCTGTTATGGCATTGTACAAAGGAGTTTCCACTCCTTGGCCATCAACCCACTTTCCGAGAATGTAATTTTGAAATCGTTGCATTGCAAATTATTTGATTAACCACCGCACTAAATCCGCTCCATTCGCATAAATCATCAATGAAAGCAATAAGAATATACCGATGTATTGGGCGACCTCTAATACTTTTTGAGGAGCTTCCTTACCAGTAATCATTTCGTATAAAAGAAATACAACATGGCCTCCGTCGAGCGCAGGGATTGGCAAAATATTCATAAATGCCAAGATGATGGAGAGCAATGCAGTGGTTAACCAGAATGTATGCCAATCCCAAAGAGGTGGAAACATGTTGCCTATGGAGGCAAACCCTCCAATTTGTGTGGCGCCCTTTTTAGTAAAGACAAATTTAAATTGGCTTACATAATCAGAAAGCGTATTGTATCCAAAGCCCATTCCAATGCTAACACTTTCTGCAAAATCATACTGCTCTTCTGAAAGTGCTTTTTGGTCTACAAACTCTGAATTAATGATCACACCAATGGTGCCGTTTGACTTTACCTTTACGTCTAATGTGAGCGTGTCTTTGGGGTCACCTTTTCTTGCTACTTTAATGGTTACAGTTTGGTTCTTTTTAGCAAATATTGCCGCTTGAAATTCATCGTAATATTGTATGTATTGTCCATTTACTTCATAAATATAATCCATGGATTTAAAGCCAGCTCGCAGGGCTGGGGAGTCTTTACTTACCTCAGCTATTTTTAGTGAATTAGAGCGCAATGTAAATGCCGGGAAAGCGCCCGCTTGAAATAATTTTTGATCTATATCCTTCGGAAATTGAATGCTTTCCTTTTGACCATCGGAATGGACAACCTGGATTGAGCGAGCCCCACGCAATAAAATTTTTTTGTTAATCTCGTCTAGGTTAAGTGGTTTTCTACCCTCAACCGCTAACACCTTGTCTCCAGATTTTATTCCGTATTTTGACAAATAAGGATGAGCCCCTAGCCCATTTTGAAGCTTATTCTGATCAAGTGTAAGTTGCCCCCACGTAAAGACAACTCCAATATAAATGATAAAGCCTAATACAAGGTTAACTGTAACGCCTCCAATCATAATGATGAGTCGTTGCCAAGGCTTCTTACTTCTAAATTCCCATGGCTGAGGTTCTTTTTGAAGTTGCTCCGTATCCATGGACTCGTCTATCATTCCGGCTATTTTAACATATCCGCCAAGTGGAACCCAACCAATTCCCCACTCGGTAGTGTCTGGATCTTCTACCCATTCTTTTGGGGAACTTTTACTAAACCAAGACTTTTTCTTTTGCCCATTTACCTTCTTCCATCGAAAAAATGAAAAATATGGGTTGAAAAAAAGGTAAAACTTCTCTACCCTAGTCTTAAATAATTTAGCTGGAATAAAATGACCAAATTCATGTAGTGTTACTAGAATTGCCAGTGAAGTAATGAACTGTGCTGCTTTGATGAGTATTTCCATTTTCTGTTTTAAGTGTTACAAAGATACCTTAAGTTTAATTAGTGTGCTTCTAACCAATTAGAAGCTGTCTTCATTTCAACCTCCATTGGAACCTCCATCTCAACGGCTTCTTCCATTGCTTTTTTAACCAAGTGTTGCATTTGTTCTATTTCCATCTTGTGTACATCAAAGACAAGTTCATCATGTACTTGCAAAATCATTTTAGATTGGAGGTTTTCCTTGCTCATGGCGTTGTGAACCGCCACCATGGCAAGTTTAATTATGTCCGCCGCTGAGCCTTGTATAGGAGCATTAATGGCATTGCGCTCTGCAAAACCTCGCACCACTGCATTGGCTGAGTGTATGTCTGGTAGATAACGTCGGCGCTTAAGGATGGTTTCTACGTAACCCATTTCTCTTGCTTGAGTAATTACTTTGTCCATGTATGTTTTGATAGTACCATACTGGTTAAAATAAGCGTCGATAATTGCTTTTGCCTCAGTGCGAGAAATTTGAAGGTTTTGTGCCAAACCAAATGCTGATTGGCCGTAAATGATGCCAAAATTAACCGCTTTAGCAGCGCTTCGCTGCTCTCGAGTTACCTCGTCTAATGGTGTGTGGAATACCTGAGCTGCGGTCGCAGCATGAATGTCATGGCCGCTTTTAAAGGCGCTGATCATGTTTGGGTCGCTAGAAAGAGCAGCAATAATACGCAATTCTATTTGAGAGTAGTCAACAGCCATAAGCTGAAAGTCTGAAGAACGAGGCACGAATGCACGACGGATTTCTCTACCTTTAGCTGAACGCACTGGAATATTCTGCAAATTGGGGTTGTTAGAACTCAGCCGGCCCGTTGCCGTAACCGTTTGCATAAAGTTAGTGTGAATGCGACCATCTACCGGGTCACAAAGAGTTGGAAGTGGATCAACATAGGTGCTCTTTAATTTACGCAACTGGCGGTATTCTAAAATCAAGCCTATTATTGGGTGGTCGTGGTCGTGTTTTTGAAGAACGTCTTCAGATGTAGCATACTGACCAGTTTTGGTTTTTTTTGCTTTAGTGGAGATTTGTAGTTTGTCAAAAAGAATTTCTCCAAGTTGCTTAGGTGAATCAATGTTAAACGCCTCTCCTGCCAGCGTCTTGATTTGTTGGTCCAAATCGATAAGTCTGTCGTCAAGTTCTTTTGAGAAAGATAAAAGAGCGCTGGTGTCGATTGAAATCCCCTCCTGCTCAATGTCTTTAAGTACACTCACCAAAGGCATTTCTACATCATAGAACAAATGGTGTAGGTGTGGTTTTTGGATTTCTGTCTCTAGTAGTTTTTTAAGTTGAAAAGTGATGTCTGCATCTTCACAGGCATAGTCTTTGATTTGTTCAGGGGTTAAATCAGACATATTTCCTTGGTTTTTGCCTTTTTTACCGAGCAGCGTTTCAATGGATACCGGTTGGTAATTGAGGTAATAAGTAGCCAAGAAATCCATGCTTTGTTTAGACTCTGGATTGATTAAATATTGTGCAATCATTGTGTCAAACAAAGGGCCCTTGAGTGTAATACCATAGCGGTGCAATACCTTTAAGTCATATTTAAGATTGTGTGCTATTTTCTCAATGGATATGTCTTCAAATACAGGTTTAAATTCATGAATTATGGCTTGTGCTGCTTCAAAATCAGAAGGAACTGACACATAAAAAGCTTCGCGTGCTTTGTAAGAAAATGAGAAGCCTACTAAGTCTGCGTGTAGCGCATCAATTGATGTTGTTTCTGTATCAAAGCAAATTTCACTCTGCACCAATAATAAAGCAAGGAGCTCTTTTCGGTCTTCTGCTGAGTTAATAAGGTGATAACTCGGTTTTTCAGTAGCTATTGTTTTGTAGCTTGCTGTGGGTGCTGCTTGCTGTGGTTCGAGCATGCTTTGCATACCAAACAAATCCAATTGCGATTCTTCCTTGTTGCTCAAGGCTTGAGTAACTACAATTTCTTCACCTACTACCCTCTTGGCAAGAGTTCTAAATTCAAGGTCAGTAAAAACCTCTTTGACTGCTTCAGAATTAACAGGACAAACTGCTAAATCTTGCTCATCAAACTCAACTGGCACATCGCGAATAATTGTTGCTAGAGACTTAGACATCAACCCTTGTTGCTGAAAATTCTCAACATTTTCCTTTTGCTTTCCTTTTAGCTCATGAACATGTGCAAACAGCCCTTCCATGGAACCATATTTTGCAACTAAAACCTTTGCCGTCTTTTCGCCTATCCCTGGAATTCCTGGAATGTTATCAGAAGCGTCTCCCCATAAACCAAGAATGTCTATAACCTGCAGCGGGTGGCTAATTTCAAATTTTTCGCAGACCTCTTTTACACCCATAATTTCGGGTGGGTTTCCTCCTCTTCCTGGCTTATATATAAATGTCTGAGGGCTTACAAGCTGAGCGTAATCTTTATCTGGCGTCATCATGTATGTAATAAAACCCTGCGGTTCAGCAAGCTTAGCAATGGTCCCAATTACATCATCTGCTTCAAAACCCGCAACTTCTAAGATTGGAATATTAAACGCGCGAACAATCTGTTTAATCGGTTGAATCATGGAGCGGATGTCCTCCGGCATTTGTTCGCGTTGTGCTTTATACTCTACGTATTCTTCTTGCCGTTGAGAAGAGCCTCCTGGTGGGTCAAACACTACCGCAATATGTGTTGGTTGTTCAGTTTTAAGAACGTCGATCAATACATTAGTAAAACCAAATGCTGCTGAGGTATTCTCACCCTTTGAATTGACACGGGGGTTTTTTGCAAATGCAAAGTATGCCCTGTATATGAGGGCATAAGCGTCGAGTAAAAATAATTTTTTGGGTGCGACTGGTGTGAGCATTAGAACTTAGGGATATAGGGAATAAATTGTACAGGATCTATTTGAGCCTCCTTAGAAACCGGTATCGTTTTGTAGATAAATAAGGCGCCAACCGTAGGGTAACCGCTTATTTTGACTTGTACCATTGGTTTTTTTGAGGCTTTATATGTTGTAGTCATGAAGCCTGGCTCCGGAATTACACGTAACGGAAGTTTAAGAACGGTCTCTTTATGTGCCTTCAATTTAATCGGCTCATCTAAGTATAGGTCGCCTACTTTCTGTTGGTCAACAAACAATTCAAAGCTGCCCGCCTTCATTTTAACTGGTAACCACAAGTTATTTTGTACGTGAAAGCCCGCCTTGCATTTAATCAATTGTCCAGAAAATTGCTCCATTTCAGTTCCATCATAACTCAAGAGCTCTATAGATTCATCTATACTTTTACACGAAGAGAAAAAAAGGAGCAGCGCTACAGCAATAAACAGTTTTTTCATTGGTTAATTGTGCTAAAATTTTGGAAAAAATAAGGGATGGTTTCAATTCCCTTATAAAAATTAAATAATCCAAAGTGCTCATTTGGGCTATGAATGGCATCGCTGTCTAATCCAAAACCCATTAAAATGGTTTTCAGGCCTAATTCTTGTTCAAACATGGCAATTATTGGAATACTCCCGCCGCTGCGCACAGGTATGGGTTTCTTGCCAAAAGTTTTTTCATAGGCTTGACTTGCAGCCGCATAGGCTGGTGAATCTGTTGGGGTAACCACAGGTTGACCCCCATGATGAGGTGTCACTTTCACGCGCACACTTGGGGGTGCAATACTTTCAAAATGCTGAAGAAATAAACTTGTGATTTCTTCGGGATCTTGATCTGGAACTAAACGCATGGAGATTTTGGCAAATGCTTTTGATGCGATGACCGTTTTAGCTCCTTCACCTGTATAACCACCCCAAATACCATTTACATCTAGTGTTGGGCGTATTGACCCTCGTTCCATGGTGCTGAAACCCTTCTCGCCGTGAGTGGTGTCGATATCTAAGGCCTCACAGTATGCTTTCTCTGAAAATGGTGCTTTAGCCATTTCTGCCCGGTCCTCAGAAGACAACTCTATCACTTTATCGTAAAATCCAGGTATGGTTATTCGCATGTTTTCGTCATGTAGGCTGGAAATCATTTTAGTAAGGACGTTAATTGGGTTTGCCACGCAGCCACCATATAGCCCTGAATGTAAATCGCGATTCGGACCTGTTATCTCTACCTCAACGTAGCTCAGTCCTCTTAATCCAGTTGTGATTGATGGTACATCATTGGCGAGCATTCCTGTGTCAGAAACTAATATAACATCTGCTTGTAGCTTGAGCTTGTTTTCTCTTACAAAAACAGCGAGATTAGGGCTTCCAACCTCTTCTTCTCCCTCAATCATAATCTTGACATTGCAAGGTAACTCTTGGGTTTGAAGCATTGCCTCAATAGCCTTGATGTGCATAAAAAACTGCCCTTTATCATCGCAGGCACCTCTTGCAAATATGGCGCCTTCCGGATGAATAGGAGTAGTTTTAATTACAGGCTCAAACGCCGGGCTTTTCCAAAGTTCCAGCGGATCAGCTGGCTGCACGTCATAATGACCATAAACCAAGATAGTAGTTAAGGTTGGGTCCACTATTTTTTCTCCATAAACAATAGGGTGCCCGGCAGTACTTATTACCTCGACCGCATCCAAACCAATGTGTTGCATATGAGTGGCTAAATGTGTCGCGCATGCCGCTACGTCATTTTGAAAATTTGGATCAGCGGAAACAGATGGTATTCTTAAAAGTGCAAATAATTCATCTAGAAATTTTTGCTGATTGTCTTTGATAAATTGCTGTGTATTTTTCATAATTCTTCTGTTCATCAAAGTTGCGAAAAATCGTTGTGTTTTGTTGCTTCATAGTTTATATTAATTTTGTTATGCAACTTTTTAGTCTATATTGACGTCTAAATGACAACTTGCGCATATGAAACACATACTACACCTCGTCTTTTTATTTTCTTTTGGGTCTTTACTTGCTCAACCTATTGCGGTTTCCACCACCCAAACCCCACAACAATTGGTAGAAAATGTCTTGTTGGGTTTTGGGGTAACAGCATTTAATGTAACCGTCAATGGAGACCCATTACAAGCAAACACCGCCCAAACAAACTTGGGTTATTTTACAAACACAAATGCGCTGTTTCCAATTGGTAATGGGCTCGTTCTAACTACTGGAAATGCCATCGGTGCGCCTGGACCAAATAATAGTGGAAGCGCGACCAACAACATGCCTCAAACAGCAAACGTATCATTTGATCCTCATCTCAATGACATTGCAAACGCAGGTGTAACCAACGGAATTGTTTTAGAATTCGACTTCATCCCTTCTGGAGATACCTTAATCTTTAATTACATGTTCGGCTCTGATGAGTACCCCGAGTGGTCTCCTTCATCTTATAATGATGCTTTTGGCCTCTTTCTTTGGGGGCCTGGTGTTTCAGGACCATATGTGCTTGGGGGTTATCCAAACGGAGGAACCAATTTAGCGACCATTCCTGGTGGAACACCTGTAACGATTAACAATGTTGGCCCTTCTGCAAACATTGCTTACTATGTAGACAACCTTTCTGGTTTGGCATATGGCGATGCTATACAATACGACGGAACAACTGTCTTGTTGACTGCTTCTACTAGCGTACAGTGTAACCAATTATACCATATTAAACTTGCAATTTCTAACGTTGGTGATCAGTCTTTAGATTCCGGTGTTTTCTTGGAAGCTGGTTCATTCAGCTCTTCTGCTGTAGACGTTGCGGTTGCAACAGTATCCGGTGATACCACTATTGTAGAAGGTTGTACTTACGCTGATTTCATATTTACTCGTCCTCCAGGACAGGTCAACGACACCTTAATCATCAATTATACAATTGGCGGTGTTGCTCAAGAGGGCATAGACTATAATACGTTGCCAAACCCCATTACTTTCTTACCAGGAGAAGACACAGTGATAATTACACTGAACCCAATACAAGATGGCATTAATGAGGGGTTTGAATCTGTAATCATAACCATTGAATTGATCAACCCATGTGGGGATACCATAACCTCAACCGGCACCATATATATTGGAGAGGGGCCTATTATCAATATAACAGGAAACAACCCAACCGTTTACTGTGCCACCGACAGTGTTTGGCTAACGGCTAGTGCCTCTGGCGGGTACTCTCCATATAGTTATTCTTGGGAAAATCTTGCGGGTGCCGCCTTGGGTAATAATGACTCTATATCCGTTGGTATTGGCCAAAATGGAACCATGTATTACCTGGTGACGGCTACCGACAATTGTGACTTCACTCAAACAGACACTGTTACGGTAACCATGAACCAAACTTTAGTTGTTGATACCATTTTTGTGGGGGCTTCCACTTGTGTGCCGACGGGTTTTGTTTCTGTTCAGGTTTCTGGAGTACAGGGGGTGCCACAATACAACTGGACTGGACCTGGGCCGAATGGTTTTATTGATGCGTCTGTGTGGCAAAATTTGCCGTCGGGATGGTATTACATTACCGTCGAAGACAATGTGTGCACAGTCAGCGATAGCGCTTTTGTTGATTTACTTGATCCGCCAGTTGCAGAGTTTAGTGCCAGCATCACCGAAGGTTGTGCGCCGCTTAGCGTAACCTTCACCAACACGAGCCAAAACGCAAGCGCCTACAATTGGAGTTTCGGAGATGGACAAACAGCAACTAGCAACGACCTTAGTGCACAAAATCACGTGTTTGATGTACCTTTTGGTGCCTACAACGTACAACTTACGGCCAGCCAGGGCCCTCAATGTACCGATGTGGCCTCTATTACCATTAACGTAAATGTTTGTGGTTGTACAGATCCGGCAGCCACAAATTATAATCCTAATGCAAATGTCAATGATGGTTCATGTGTTTATCCTACCGGTTGTACGGATTCATTAGCGCTAAACTTTGACCCAAATGCTCTTATAGAAGATGGAAGTTGTGAGTATGCTCGTCCGGAAGCACCGAATGTCATTACACCTGGAGGCGTCAACCCATATTTCTTCATCTTACAAACAGAAAGTCTTAGTTATATAGAGCTTACCATTCTAAATCGTTGGGGAAATGTAATCTATGAAGCAAGTTCTGCTAACTACCAAGACATCCAGATGAATAACAATCCTAAATGGGATGGCACCATTAATGGCACATTAGCTGAAGAAGGTATATACTTTTACAAGTATTCAGCACTTCTTGGCCAATCAAATCAAGAAGTAACCGGACATGGATTCTTCCATTTAGTTCATAAAAAATGATGAAAGGGGGCTGCGCCCCCTTTTTTTATTTGCAACACCTGTACATTTGTTGGTATTGATGAAGCAAAAAAAACTTATTTGGATACTTTCAGTGCTCGCCATTGGCGGACTATCCTTCTATTTTGCATCGGAACAAAAAGAAAAAATTAAAGGAAATAAGCAGTACGGAGGGGTATTAAGAATAAGCACTAAAAACAAACAACTCTCGCTTTTTCCGCTTGGGGATAACACACTTGATCAGCAACGCATCCAACAACTTGTTTATGAGCCTTTGCTTAAGCCTTCCCAAAACAAACGTGGTTGGCGATATTGTTTGGCTTCAAAAGTTCAATTCAATCGGAATAAAACGAAGGTCACCATTCACCTTAAAAAAAATGTATTATTTGCTAACAACGCCTGCTTCCGTTTTCGTTCTAGAGAGCTAACCGCTGTAGATGTGGCATACAGCTTAAGTTTGGCTTGTGCCCAACAACCCGGATTACAACAAGAGCTTTTTTTACCACGGCTCATTATTGGTGGAGCTGATTACTACAGAAAAAAAATGAATCCATTAGATGCTTTTGTTCCCGGTATTCATATTATTGATAAACACACTTTAAAAATTAATTTAACAGCAGCTTATAATCATTTTTTAAATATCTTAAGCAGCCCTAGCTTATGTATTCTAAGTAAAAATTCTGCTGATTTTTATGGGGCTCAACTACAAAAGAACCCTGTAGGAACAGGACCCTTTGAATTGCAAAAAACATTAAATAATCGCTGGATTTTTGAACGAAATCCTGATTATTGGCGCCATGACAGATTTGGAAATCAGCTTCCCTATCTCGACAAGGTTGAGGTAGCGTGCGGCGTTCCTGGTCAAGTTGCACAAAGACTTTTTTTAAGAAATAAACTAGATTTAGTTTTTGACCTGCCCATCGATGATCTAAAAGAGGCTTTTGGTACTTTGAGTGATGCAAAGCTTGGTAAAAATCCACTTCATGAGGTTTATGTTAAAAACGCAGCAAAAGTACACTTCATTCAATTCAATTGTCAGCGACCCCCTTTCGATCAAATTGCTGTTCGGAAGGCTTTTAAGTTGGTTGTTGATGTCGATAATATTTGTAATGATATATTGTTGGGTGAAGGTCGGGGCTTGAATGGTCTGTTTATACCCCCTCAAACTTATTATCAAAATAAATTGTTGGGTGAATATCCATTGAGCTTGAATCAGAAAATAAAACAGGCTCAAATGTTGCTTTTAAAAGCGGGCTATCATGCCAATAACCCCTTTCCAACCATTGTTTTTTATGTGGGCGCCCCAAACAACACCATTGCCTACAAGTGGTCTAAAGCTGCTGCAGAAATGCTTACAAAGGCGCTTAACATAAACATAGTACTAAAAGAGTCGAGAAAACCGAGTAATGGAATGAATAATAATTCCGGTGAAATTTGGAGAAGCGGTTGGGTCGGTGACTACCCTGGCGCAGAATCGTATTTACGGTTGTTTTACAGCGCCTCTCAAAACCCGAAAATGTTTCACAACGCTAGTGTAGACTCTTTATACTTAGGCTCAGTACGCGCGCGCTCACAAGTCGAAAGAATATCGACTCAACAGAAATGTGAAAGAGAAATTATCAATCAAGTGGCGCTTATTCCCATATACACAGAAGATTTTATTGTTCTCAATCAGTTGCGCATTAGGGGCCTAGATTTACAAGAAACAGGGCTTTTAGATTTCTCAATGCTCTTTAGAAAAGAGATCAATTGATCCCTTTATCCAAAGCTGTCTTCTACCCATGCCCTACCCCAATTTTCTTGTTCCTCAGCAGACCACAAAGTGGGGTAAAAAATGCGTTTCTGAAAACGCGGAGGAAGATACTTTTGCCAGTTAGTTCCGCCTGTGGCTGCGACATCTTTATCTTGTCTAGCTAGATAGCGAACTGCAGATTTATAGTGTGCCAATGGCCAATTAATATTGACATTAACGTCGTTTTGACGTAAAACATCAATTACCATTTTGTCTTGTTGGTCTTCTTTACTCAAACGTAAATAAACCTGCCAGATGTTTTTGTCCCGGCAATTATAACCTAATGCAATAAATTGGTCTCTGTATTTTTCTTCAAATTGAATAAGTGTTAGCGTCTTTTTGCCAGTAGCAACCTCGGTGGCCCCGGCCTTCCAATAAATATGCTCAAACAACTCCTTAATATCCTCTACTCCCCGTAATTGTTCGCGTTCATCTTTAGCAACTAAGTTGATAAAGTCCGTGCTATAGATTTCGATTTCGCGGTATTGCGCAGACTGAAAACCAGAAGCTGGCAAAAGGCTCATTCGAAACTTTAAGAATTCTTCACGGTCCATGCCGTTGATCATGATTTCAAAGCTATTAACGAGCGCGTCGAAATAACGATTAATGCGCGTAACGCGATCAATGAAATGAGTTTTAGTGGGCTCTTGTAGCCGACCAAGGGCCTCAAATTCACGCAGCGCTAACTTGAAATATAATTCGGTGATTTGATGGTACATTATAAACACGACCTCATCAGGAAATGACGTTTTTGGTTTTTGTAAACTTAGCAGTGTATCTAATTGAATGTAATCCCAATATGTAGTGACATCAGCATGGAGCAAGCCTTCTAAGTAAGCATTAAAATCTTCACCGAGAGCTACATATTTTTCATTTAATTTGGAGAGTTTCTCTTTGAGTTCTGGAGTTATTTCCATTTTTAGGGTGTTTAATTGACCCTTCGAAATTAAACAAAATTTAAGTGCTCAAAGAATTTTTACATTTGTCAATATAATCTGCAGACATGATCAACTATAACCCTAAAAACTGGTTAAATTTTATCTTTTCATTTCACAAAAGCGACACGGTGCGCATGATGTGGAAAGAACTGGTTTATATAAGCTTGTTGTCAATATGCATTACCTACCTCGAAATTACTTTTTTCCCTAAGGCGTATTTTCTTAAAAATCTTACAACTGTATACTCTCTACTTGGTTTTGTTATCTCCTTGCTGCTGGTATTTCGAACGAATACAGCATATGACCGCTGGTGGGAAGGAAGAAAAGCTTGGGGAAGCATGGTGAATGATACCCGGAGTTTAAGTTCTAAATTAAGTGTGTTCCAACTAACAGAAGAAGAGCGGATTTTATTTAACAACCTCATCCCGCTTTTTGCATTTGCCACCAAAAATCACTTGCGAAATCAATCTTTAAGCAAAGACGATATAAAAGAAACGCGATTGGGGTCCCTCCATTTACAAGGCCATGAGCCTTTGCAAATAATTCAATTATTGCGTATTGAAATAGAGTGCTTGAAACAAAAAGAAACTATTCACAACGAAGCGTGGCTAGCCATTAATCGAGATTTAGATGCGCTTGTGGCGTCCCTAGGTGTTTGTGAACGAATAAAGAATACACCCATTCCTTTTTCTTACAGCCTTTTCATAAAGAAATTTATTTTTATCTATGTGCTGACCATGCCGCTCGCTTTTGTTCCGCTCTTTGGTTATTTATCGGCGTTTATTTCAACGTTTGTCTTTTATGCTTTAGTGAGTATGGAGTTATTGGCGGAAGAGATTGAGGAGCCGTTTGGGTGTGATGAAAACGATTTGCCAACAGACCAACTGTGTCTAACAATTCAAAGTAATTGCGAGCAAATTTTTAGTGTATAAAAAAAGCGCCAGAGGCGCTTTCGGAAAAATTCTTTGTTATTTGGACTCTTCGTCAAAAATGCGTTTTGGTCGCAATTGTTCAAACAAACCAAGAGTAAGCCAGTAAGGAAGGATAAATCCTAATAAAAAGAATAACATCCAAAAGGCCATACCGCCAATTAAAAGAAACATTACAATGCCGAAAGTGCTCATCTTCTATTATTTTTGCAGTTGAAAACGATTCAAAATTACACAAATTAATTCATAAACACCAAAAAATGGAATTTCGCATCGAAAAAGACACCATGGGAGAGGTAAAAGTGCCTGCTCATCGATACTGGGGGGCACAAACGGAACGTTCCCGTAATAATTTTAAAATTGGCCCTGAGGCCTCGATGCCAATTGAAATCATTCATGCTTTTGCTTACTTAAAAAAAGCTGCTGCACACGCTAATCACCAACTTGGGGCTTTAACACAAGAGAAAAGAGATCTTATCTCTAAGGTTTGTGATGAGATGCTAACAGGTCAACACAACGATGAGTTTCCTTTAGTTATTTGGCAAACCGGATCTGGAACACAATCTAACATGAACTGCAACGAGGTTATTGCTAACAGAGGCCACGTGATTAACGGCGGACAACTCTTAGATGAGCAAAAAGTGTTAAACCCCAATGATGATGTTAATAAATCTCAATCCTCTAACGACACCTACCCTACCGCCATGCACATTGCAGCCTATAAAATGGCTGTTGAGGTAACCTTACCTGGGTTAAAACACCTGCGAGATGTTCTTCAACAAAAGGTGGTTGAGTTTAAAGATGTCGTCAAAACCGGGCGCACTCATTTCATGGACGCAACGCCACTCACATTAGGTCAAGAATTCAGTGGTTATGTTGCCCAATTAGATTATTCAATACGCGCAATTAACAACGCCCTGGTTGTTGTAGCAGAATTAGCTCTGGGAGGAACTGCTGTAGGCACTGGTTTAAATACGCCAAAGGGTTACGACGTATTGGTTGCAAAAAAAATTGCAGAGTTTACCGGTTTACCATTTATAACCGCTGCCAATAAATTTGAAGCTTTGGCTGCACACGACGCCATGGTTGAACTCTCTGGTGCCCTTAAGCGCAGTGCTGTTTCATTAATGAAAATAGCCAACGATATTCGCATGCTTTCCTCGGGCCCACGATGTGGTATCGGAGAAATCATCATTCCTGATAACGAGCCCGGCTCGTCTATTATGCCAGGAAAAGTAAACCCGACTCAGCCAGAAGCACTTACCATGGTTTGTGCACAAGTTATGGGCAATGATGTCGCAGTAAGTATTGCGGGGTCTAATGGTCATTTTGAACTGAACGTTTTCAAACCCGTTATTGCTGCCAATGTATTGCAATCTGCGCGCCTAATCGGAGACGCTTGTGTTTCGTTTGCTGATAATTGTGCAACTGGTATTCAAGCCAATCTGCCAATGGTTAAACAACACCTAGACAACTCTCTTATGTTAGTGACCGCCCTGAACACCAAAATTGGTTACTACAAGGCTGCTGAAATTGCAAAATATGCACACAAAAACGGAACAACCTTAAAAGAAGCAGCTGTTGGGCTTGGACATGTTAGCGCAGAAGAATACGACCAAATTGTAGACCCTTCCAAAATGATTGGTTCTTTAGATTAATCGAACCCTGTTCTTCCATATTTTAAAGTGCCCAAACGATTTTATTGATTAATTTTGTATATAAAAATTTTAAATGTCAAAAATTAAAGTAGCCAACCCCGTTGTAGAGCTCGACGGAGACGAAATGACCCGAATTATCTGGAAATTCATCAAAGACAAACTCATTCTTCCATACCTTGATCTCGATATTAAGTATTATGATCTCGGTATTGAAAAGAGAGATGAAACCAACGACCAAATTACAATTGATGCTGCCGAAGCCATTAAAAAATATCAAGTTGGGATTAAGTGTGCAACAATTACCCCAGACGAGGCAAGGGTTGAAGAATTTAATTTAAAGTCAATGTGGAAGTCTCCTAACGGAACCATCAGAAATATTCTGGATGGAACTGTCTTCCGCGAGCCAATAGTAATGCAAAACGTTCCTCGTTTAGTCACCAATTGGACGGCTCCAATTATTGTTGGGCGACACGCATTTGGTGATCAATACCGGGCTACGGATGCTGTATTCAAAGGAAAAGGTAAATTGACAATGACCTTTACACCTGAAGATGGTGGAGAAGCCCAAACATTTGAAGTATACAACTTTAAAGGTGATGGGGTTGGAATGGCAATGTACAACACAGATGAGTCTATCGCTGGTTTTGCAAGAAGCTGTTTCAATATGGCGCTAACAAAAAAGTGGCCGCTTTATCTTTCTACTAAAAACACCATCCTTAAAAAATACGATGGTCGTTTCAAAGATATTTTTGAAGAAATTTACCAACAAGAATTCAAAGCGCTTTTCGAAGCCGCGGGAATTGTATATGAACATCGCCTCATTGACGACATGGTTGCATCTGCATTAAAGTGGAATGGCAACTTTGTTTGGGCTTGTAAAAATTATGATGGTGACGTTCAATCAGATACTGTTGCACAGGGCTTTGGTTCTTTAGGCCTTATGACTTCTGTTTTAATTACCCCTGACGGGAAAATCATGGAGTCTGAAGCAGCGCACGGAACGGTTACTCGCCATTACCGCGATCATCAAGCAGGTAAAAAAACATCCACCAATCCAATCGCTTCTATTTTTGCTTGGACAAGAGGTTTGGCCTTCCGTGGAAAGCTAGATGACAACAAGGCTCTTATTGACTTCTGTGAAACCTTAGAAACGGTGTGCATCGAGACTGTAGAAAACGGCATCATGACCAAAGACCTTGCTGTTTGTGTTCACGGAAACAAAGTGGTGCATGGGGAGCACTTTGTATATACCGAAGAATTCTTAGATGCCCTTGATCAAGGGCTCAAATTAAAAATGCATTAATTTAGAGGGGCGAAAGCCCCTTTTTTTATGCGACTACTTTTATCTTTTTTAATTTTCACCTCATTTGTTTGGAGCCAGCTTCCCTCCTCTCCTAACAATGGCATCCCTGATGATTGGCTTGGCTCCTATGAGGGCGTAATGGAAATCTATAACAACAATGGTTTACAACAAAAAGTTGGGGTCCTATTTGACTTACAAATTATGGACAGTACTAATTATTGGACCTATAATATGTCATATATCAATCTGAAAAATGACAAAGTAATGAGCGCCAAAGCATATAAAATATTTTATTCGGAAGAAACTAAAAAACTTTGGCTGGACGAAGGCGATAGTTTACTGATCGAAATGACACGTTTAGGTGATTGTTTTTATGACCACTTTGAATTGAGCGACATGTTTTACCATTCATCGCTCTGTAAACAAAATGAAAACCTCTTGTTTAAAATTACCGGCGGACAAAAAAAACCAACATATAAAAGCCCTTACATTAAAGAAGCACAAGGTTCTATTGAAACCCAGCATTTCGACTTTCTGCAAAGCGTGTTACTCAAACCTAAAAAATGAAGAACATCAATATCGTTGTATTTCTAATTTTAGGTTTGTTTTCGTGTAAAACCATTAGAGTTGAATTGCCTCTTGCTGACTACAAAGCTGTAGAAGAAGTGAGTGCGCCGGAGCCTTCCTTTCTTTCTTTAGAAACAGAACTGGCACTCAAACCATACTTGAGTGAGGCGGATAAAAGATTAGATAAAAAATTTAGTGGTGGTGAAGATCCTTGTGAAGGAATTCAATATAAATATCATTTTGATCGGGAACCGCTGTCTTTTGAACTAAGAAACCAAGAGGTATTGTGTGGCATCGATGGTAAGTTTGACCTAAGTTTGTCTTACTGTCCAGATTGTCACAATGTATTTGGAGAACCAATGTGTATCATTCCGCGCGTTTCTGCTTCTTGTGGCGTGGGCGAGCCCAAAAAAAAGGTACACATCACTTACTCCAGCAAAATTGGCATTACTGAAGATTTTAACCTACATGCGCAAACAAAGCTCAAAGAGTTTCAATTAATTGATCCTTGTAAAATCACGGTTTTCAAATACGATGCAACTCCAACTATTGAAAAAGAAGTAAAGACATCTTTAGTGCAGCTTGAAAAAGAAGTGGATAAACAGCTGGCATCAGCGCCGATACACAGCACTATGGCTGAAGTTTGGCAAGCGCTACAAGAACCTATATTGGTGGCTCCTTATGGTTATTTTTACTTGCGCCCTCAACAAATTGGTATCGACAACCTGACTTTGAAAAACGAAGGACAAAAGGCCTGTTTTACTACACAGATGGTCGCCAAGCCTTTATTTTCCACAGGTGTCATTAATCTTCCACAAACGCGCCTACCTAAAAATACACCTCAAGCTAACGCAAGTAAAATCAGTGTATTCAATCTAAGAACTATTGCATCTTATGATTCAATCAACCGATTTTTACTACGCGACTTCGATACACAACAAATCAAAATCAACGACAAGAAAAGTATCAATATCGATAAAATACAGGTACTAGGGCCGCAGGTTGAACGCTTGGTGCTCTCTGTGCAATTTTCGGGCACCAAAAAAGGAACGCTTTATTTAGTGGTTCAACCTTATATAGACCCGCTGCAACATTTAAGAATCCGAGATGTAGATTATGAATTGCGAACAAAAAGCGTATTGCTGCACTCGGCCAAATGGATACTCCATTCCAAACTCAAAGAACAATTAGAGGCCACAGTCGATGTTGATTTAAGTCCTATTCTCTTGGAAACAAAAGCAGCGATTGAACAACAAATCAATAGTGAAATCACAAATGGCGTGTGGCTTCAAGGAAAAATAGACGAATTAAATGTGCAAAACCTCCTTTTAACGACTGGTTTTTTAGTCGTGGACTTGCGCTTGAGTGGAAAGTTGAAACTTAAAATAGAATGAATCGTATAAGAAGCTGTGAAAATTTTCTTTATTCTTCTTTTTTTCACTGCTTTCAATGGAGCGCTTCTTGGACAACGATCTTCTTATAATCATTGTACCGGAGCGGTTTTTGCCCCTATTGAAGATTCTTTTTCTCTGTCCTTTCTAGGTGAAAAAAAAAACAATCAAATATGGTTGGTTCTGCTTGCCAAAAAAACAGGGTTATTAAGTTTAGAACTCATCTGTAATGGAGCTGCTTTACACCCATACAAAGGGGTTATTTATCTCAGTGATGAAAGCTATTGTTCTCCTGATTTAAGGGAAAAATCAAAAATTGATAGTTTAACATTTGAAATCAAACAGCGCAAAGAATATAAATCCATCCCGATGGAGAGAAATCAATATGCAACCATATGTTTGGAAACAGAAGGGGGGGTGAAAGATGCTGTTTTTTTCAACAGTGCTTTTAAAGCCACAAAAATAAGTGAAGAAGAACAAATATTAGACTTTACTTATACCGATTTACTTCCTGTCTACTCTATTATTCTGCGCGATGGGCAAAATAATAACCCTGTTAGCGGGAGAATTATTTTACAAGGCGCCCCTGAAATCAACGGTTCATATTTTGCCTCGCAATTAAGTATCAACCTTAAACAGCCCATTAAAAAAGGCTCTATCAAAATTGAAGCACCCGGTTACTTCACTATTGAATATAAAGAACACCGTATTCCACTTGGAGCAACTTACATAGATACTATTTACTTAAATGGTTTCAAAGCAGGTGAGCTTACCAAGCTCGAACAAGTTTATTTCAGCGCTGGTTTACCCGAAATAATGGTAGAGTCTTACGCGCAACTCAATCGTTTACGCGACTTACTGCTACTGAATCCGCAAATCAATATAGAAATTCACGGGCATGTTAATTTAGATGAGAACAGTGCAAAAAAAGCACAAAAACTATCCAAACAACGTGCTTACATGGTAAAAGAATACCTGGTTGAAAACGGTGTATCTCCAAAAAGACTTTATCCTGTTGGTTTTGGCTATAGTAAACCTGTTTATGCTCAGCCTAAAGATGAAAATCAAAAAGAAGCCAATAGACGTGTTGAGATATTAATTAAAGATAATTAGCAAGAAATTTTTGCTACTCTAGTCGCATGACGACCCCCTTCAAAAGCTGTTGTTAGAAAAGTATTCACCATTTCTTTAGCCTCTTCTGAAGAAATAAAACGAGCTGGTAGCGCAATAATATTAGCATCGTTATGTAATCTTGCTAATTCAGCTATTTCATTTGTCCAACAAAGGGCACACCGAATACTTTGGTGTTTATTTGCGGTCATACTTATGCCGTTGCCAGAACCGCACAATAATATACCTAAACTTCCTGGGTTAGACTCTACATGTTCTGCAACAGGGTGCGCATAATCTGGATAATCAATACTTTGATCTGAAAAACAGCCGTAATCCTTCACTTCATGACCTAAAGATTCAAGATAATTAATGAGAATTTGCTTGGTTTCATAACCAGCGTGATCGGAGCCGATAGGTATTAACATTTTTTTCTGGCTAAATTAAGGACTATTTCAGTTTGAAACTTATAAACAATTTAAAAATATTATGTTTTGAAGCCCAATAAAATGGTTTGACTTACGAACATGGTTTTATTGAATTGAGTTCACAACATGTTGATAATACTTGAGAACGTTATTTGCATTTGTCTGTGATTTTTATAAACTCAAAAGTAATGTACATAAACACTATTTTTTAGCATTCTTTATACAAGTATTATCAACTGTTTTCCAACTGTTTTTAACTCTAAATTGTTTTATTTTTACTAACAAGTTATGATTTTCACCATTTGTTAATTTTTTTATAAAATCCTGTATTTCAATTAATTAAACTAAAAAAAAAGTGAAAACAATGTTTATAAATGTGTGTTTTTACAGAAAACTATCTTTTGTAAGATTAATTATACACAAATGAACAACCTTAATAGTAGTAGTAAATTTTTTAAATATTTTTTAAAAAGAATATATTATTCTAATTAAGAATGCCGTAAGCGGTTAATTTTGCAACAAGCAAATGAAGTAGTAGATTTACCTATGCAATCCTCGTTCACACAACTTGTAGATCAAATAGATGCTTTTATTCGAAAGTATTACAAGAATCAATTAATTAGAGGTGGTATTCTGTTTACTTTATTTTTTTTAATAGCATTATTAGCTACTTCTTCTTTAGAATTTTTTGGCCGTTTTCCAATTATAGTTCGTGGGATACTTTTTTTTAGTTTTGTAGTTATTCAAAGTTATTTTTTTATTCTCTGGATTGGTATTCCTCTGAGTAGGTTGTGGTCTTTTGGGAAAAGAATTTCTCATTTACAAGCGGCAGAAATTATAGGTTCTTTTTTTCCAGAAGTAGCCGATAAACTTAAAAATACCTTACAATTACAAAAGGAATTAGAAAATCAAAACGGAAATATTGATTTACTTACTGCCAGCATCTTGCAACGTACTCAACAGCTTAATATAATTTCATTTGAATCAGCAATTGAATATAAGGAGCAGCGTCAGTATTTAAAGGTATTACTACCTGTACTTATTGGTTTTATTGCTGTTGCATGGTTTATTCCTCAGGTACTTACCCAAGGAACAACAAGAGTTTTGCAGTATTCTAAAGATTTTAAACTACCTAATCCGTATATTTTTCAATTCGACACCATTCCTTCACAAATTGAGGAAGGATCATCAATAACTATTGAGGTAAAAGTAAAACCTGCTCCTGGTTTTGCAAGCATACCTAAACAACTTTACATCATCACCAATCAAGGGAAATTTTTAATGTCTAGACTTAAAAGGAATCGTTTCAGTTTTAAGTTAAGTCAATTGCAAAATTCCACATCATTATATGTAACAACCAATGAATTTAATAGTGAGCCTGTTTGGTTACAAGTGAGTAAAAAAGCGGTTTTAGGTACTTTAAAAGCGCATTGTATTTATCCAAAATATCTAAACAAACCAGATAAAATTATTGATAATGCAAGTAATTTAACTTTACCAGAAGGAACATTAATTGAATGGGAAATTGCCACAAAGAATACTAAGAAATTACAGTATTTATGGTTAAATAAAATCAATAATCTAGACCCTGAATTTAGTTCTTTTACGAGCACATACAAGTCGAGTGGAACCTTGAAATTTATCCTAACTAATGCTCAAAATCAAAAGAAGGATACAGTAAGCTCAAAAATAGAAATCATTAAAGATGCATATCCTTCAATAGAAATCAATGAAGAACAAGATTCTATTGTTGATGGGCGTAAGTACTTTCAAGGTACCGTTTCAGATGACTATGGATTAAGTAAACTACAATTTGTTTACTCAATTGAGCATGAAAACGGTCAGAAAATCATTCAAAAATTAGAGGTAGAAAATGTTAAAGGAACATTACAGAAGTTTGATTTTGCCGTAGATTTTAGACGTGAAAAAATACAACTCAATGATCTCATATCATATTATTTTGTCGTCTATGATAATGATGGAGTAAATGGTCATAAAGCTTCAAAAAGTGAAACATCGACATATAAGTTACCAAGCCTTGAGGAATTAAATGACCAACGTAAAGAACAACAGGCTGAACAAATAGAAGAATTGCAAGATGTCTTTAAAAAAACACAACAGTTTCAAAAGGATGTCCAGCAATTGAAAAAAGAAACATTACAATCGAAGTCTAATAACTGGAATAAACTCAATAAAGTTGAACAACTCCAACAACAGCAACAAGAACTTCAGCAACAACTGCAAGAAAGTTTGGATGAAATCAAACAGGGTACAAATGAAAAAAACCAACTTTCACCTTTAGATGAAGAATTATTAGAAAAGCAACAATTATTAGAGCAGCTACTCAATGAAGTAATGGATGATGAGTTAAAAGCTCTTTTGGAAAAACTGGAAGAATTACTAAAAAAACAAGATAAAGATCAAATTAAAGAGAAGTTAGATGAGCTGCAGCAGACGACAGAGGACATGAATAAACAAATGGACCGAAGTCTTGAACTTCTTAAAAAAATGCAAGTAAATGAGCGTATTGATGATTTAGAAAAAGAATTAGATGCTCTTGCTAGAGAACAAGATGAATTGAAAGATCAAGAAAAGGAATTATCTAAAGAGGAGTTACTGCAAAAACAAAAGGACTTAAATGAAAAATTTGATAAACTTAAACAAGAGTTAAACGAAATTCAAGACCTCAATAAAAACCTAGAACGTCCCTTAGACCTTGATATTTTAGATGTATTGGAAGAAAAAGTTTCTGATGATTTACAAGATGCCCAACAAGAAATTTCAGAGGGCAAAAGAAAGCAAGCAGGTGAAAAACAAAAAGCTGCTTCTGATGGAATGAAAGCTATGTCATCTCAATTAAATGCTAAACAAAACCAATCTAATAAGGAGCAGCATGAAGAAGATATGGAAAGTTTACGTGCTATTCTTGAGGGCTTGATTATATTAAGTTTTGACCAGGAAAATAACCAAAAACAATTCTCTAAAACAAGCACTAAGGATCCTTTATACAGGAAATTAGGAAGGCGGCAGCAGCGTATAATCGATGACACTAAAATTATAAAAGATAGTTTATTGGCTTTAGCAAAAAGACAAACTAAAATTGCCACGTTTATAGATGGTGAATTACATACCATAGATAAACATCATCAAGCCACCATTGAAGCAATAGATGACCATCGTAAAAAAGATATAGAGAAGAACCAACAAATGGTAATGACGTCTTACAATAATCTAGCGTTACTACTCAATGAAGCATTGCAATCTATGCAACAACAAATGAATGCAGAAATGCAAGGTAATGGTAGTTGTAATAATCCAGGAAAAGGTCGTCCGAAGTCTGGACAATCTATGTCTTCTGGGGATATGAAAGAAATGTTAAAGAAGCAATTGGAACAAATGCAAAAAGGTGCTAATCCAGGTGGAAACAAACCCGGAAAAGAATCTGGAAATTCACCGGCAAATCAAGGTAAGCCGGGACAAGGCCTACCTGGGTTAAGCTCAAAAGAATTAGCTCGCATGGCTGCTGAACAAACAGCTATCAGACAGCGTTTGGAACAACTCAAACAAGAATTAAATAAGGAAGGTAAAGGCTTAGGAAATCAATTAAACCCTCTTTTAAAAGAACTTGAAGAACAAGAGAAGGATTTACTATTGAAACGAATAAATCCACAAACAATTAATAGGCAAAAAGAAATACTGACACGCCTTTTGGAAAGTGAAGACGCGCTGATGAAGCGAGGTTTTGAAGATAAAAGAGAAGCTAAGTCTGGAAAAGATGTGCAAAAAGGTAACCAAATTCGATTTGAAGAGTATAAAAGGTCAAAATGGAATGAATTGGAGTTGATTAAAGTATTGAACCCACAGTTGCAGTTATATTATAAGCAACGTTCAGATGCGTATCTAAACCAATAGCTCCGGGATTTTTATACTATGAAAGAAGGTTTCTCTATTGTAACTGAAATTGTCTTACCGTCTGATTATCAATCACTTATTGATATTGAAAGGCTGGTGGGCGGTGTTTGTGAGGATTTTGGCGTCCAAGAAGATGCATTTGGTAACGTACTAATTGCAGTTTCTGAAGCGGTAAATAATGCCATTCAACACGGCAATAAAAATAAAACTGAAGCAAAAGTAGAGGTGAAGGTAGGAAACAAGGATGATTTATTTTGTATCCAAATTAAAGATCAAGGAACGGGTTTTGCTTTTGATAACTTACCTGATCCAACTGCGCCCGAAAATCTTTTAAAAGACAATGGAAGAGGTGTGTTTCTAATGAAAAATCTTGCAGACGAAGTTGAGTTTGATAACATGGGTAGTGTTGTAAATCTGTATTTCCATAAATGACATCAATTATTAACCTTGGGGTCAAAATCCCAAGTTTTGTTTCTAAGAAACAGCTCAAACAATTTATTAAAGATTTAGTCTCCGAGGAAGGTAAAACGCTCAAGGATTTGAGCTTGGTTTTTACAGACGATGATTATTTATTGGAAGTAAACAAGCAATATTTAAATCACGACTATTTTACCGACGTCATCACATTTGATTATTCGTCATTTCCAGAAGTTTCTGGAGATGTTATGATTTCTCTTGATCGGGTAAAAGATAATTCACTTTCATTAAACTTGTCTTTTGATCAAGAGTTTTACCGCGTGGTCTTTCATGGTGTACTTCATTTGTGTGGATACAAGGATAAATCTAAAGAGGATGCTTTGTTAATGAGAGAAAAGGAGGATTATTACCTTGATTTATTTGTTTCACGTGAAACAAATTAAATATTAACATGTTGTTTCACGTGAAACACTTTATTAAATGCTGAATAAATACGACGTAATTGTAGTAGGTGCAGGACACGCTGGTTGTGAAGCTGCTAATGCCGCTGCGCGCATGGGCAGCAAGGTTTTGCTTGTAACTATGAATATGAATACGATCGCCCAAATGAGTTGTAATCCCGCCATGGGAGGAGTTGCAAAGGGTCAAATCATCAGGGAAATAGATGCTCTTGGAGGCGGTTCTGGGATTGTTAGTGATAAAAGCGCTATACAATTTAGGATGTTAAATAGGTCAAAAGGACCGGCTATGTGGTCACCTAGAACTCAAAACGACAGGATGCTTTTCTCTTTGGAGTGGCGTTATTTATTAGAGCAAAACCCTAATGTTGACTTTTGGCAAGACATGTGTGTTGGAGTAATTGTAGAAAACCACAAAGTCGTTGGTGTGAAGATGGCAATGGGAACTACAATTTACGGAAATGCCGTTGTGCTGACTAATGGCACATTTCTAAACGGGCTTATTCATCTTGGTGAAAAGCAGTTTGGTGGAGGTAGGGCAGGAGAAAAGGCGGCTGTTGGGCTTACTGAAGATTTGGTTAGCTTGGGTTTTGAGTCTGGCCGAATGAAAACAGGAACCCCACCAAGGGTAGATGGACGGAGTTTAGACTATTCCAAAATGGAAATACAAGATGGAGATGTTGACCCATCAAAATTTAGTTTTGAAAACACAAAACCACTAAAAGAACAGCGCCCTTGTCATATAACCTATACAAATACTGCGACTCACGACTTGCTACGAACCGGTTTTGATCGGTCGCCGATGTTTAATGGCGCAATCAAAAGCAGTGGACCGCGCTATTGCCCAAGTATTGAAGATAAAATTTCAAGATTTGTCGATCGTGACAGACATCAAATTTTCGTAGAGCCAGAAGGCTGGCATACTGTTGAAATATATGTAAACGGATTCAGCACCTCTTTACCAGAAGAGGTACAGTTTGCCGCCTTGAGAACAATACCTGGATTTGAGGGTGTAAAAATGTTTAGGCCGGGTTATGCTATCGAGTACGATTATTTTCCACCAACCCAACTCAAACATTCTCTAGAAACGAAATTAATAGAAAACCTGTTTTTTGCGGGTCAAATTAATGGAACTACTGGATATGAGGAGGCCGCTTGTCAAGGATTGATGGCAGGAATAAATGCCCACAAAAAGGTTCAGGAAGAAAGTCCTTTTATTTTATCCCGAAGCGAAGCTTATATAGGTGTTCTCATAGACGACTTAATTACGAAGGGCACTAATGAGCCATACAGGATGTTTACAAGCCGCGCTGAATTTAGAATACTGTTGAGACAAGACAATGCGGACGAAAGGCTCACCCCTCTTGGTTATGAAATAGGATTGGCCAGTAAGGAGTCTTTACAGAGAGTTGAACAGAAAAAACAACTCACCAAGCACTTAAAAATGAAACTACGAGATATCGGTATAAGTCCATCAGATGCAAACCCGATGCTAATAGAAAAAGATTCTGCCCCGATAACTCAACAAGTGAAAGTGAGCTCGCTAATTACTAGGCCTCACATTTCTCTAGCTGACGTTGCCGGTGTTAACAAAGAAACAGCTTTAGTGGTAAATGAAGTCGGCGCGGTTAATCAACTTGCGGTAGAGCAGGCGGAGATTCTTTTAAAATATGATGGTTATATTGATCGTGAAGAAGAACAAGCACAAAAACACCAACGATTAGAAAACTTACAGTTACCCATAAACTTGGATTATGCTAAAATTAAAAGTTTAAGTATTGAGGCAAAAGAAAAGCTAAGTAAAATTAACCCAGCAACTCTTGGACAGGCCTCTCGCGTTTCTGGGGTTTCACCGAGTGATATTTCAGTAATTCTAGTCCATTTGGGGCGTTAAAATTGTTTTTAAGCCGTTTTAAGCGTGTTTCAGTCACCTTAATAAGGAAACACTAATCACACCAAGAGATCTTGCATTAGAAAAGGGTTAAAAAACAGGTTTTTTGCTTACTTTGTAGAAATTTATAAGTTGAAGAAAAAGACCATGAATAAAAGGCTTGTTGTTTTCATTGATAGCGTTCATCCAATTCTAGAAGAGAAACTTCAACAAGCAGGATTTGAATGCACAAACCATTTTCATTCGTCTTTTGAAGACCTTAAACCGATCCTAAGTGATGCTGTTGGTTTAGTTATTCGCTCAAGATTTACGATCAATGCAGATTTTTTATCTTTTTGTCCTTCTCTTGAATTTATTGCAAGGTCTGGATCTGGATTAGAAAATATAGATACTACAATTTGTAAAGAACGAAATATACGTTTATATAATTCCCCGGAAGGAAATCGAAACGCTGTAGCTGAGCACGCATTAGGCATGTTATTGAGTTTACTCCATAAACTGAACAAAGCCGACAAGGAAGTGAGGGCTGGTGTTTGGGAGCGAGAGGCAAATAGAGGGGAAGAACTGGACGGAAAAACCATAGCTATAATCGGCTATGGGAATAATGGTGCTGCGTTTGCAAAGAAACTAAGAGGTTTTGATGTTAAGGTGATGGCTTACGACAAGTATAAACATAATTTTGGCGATCATTTTGTTCAAGAATGTACACTAGAAGCTATTTACGAACAAGCTGATGTCGTTAGTTTTCATATTCCTCAAAACGAGGAGACTAAGAAATTATTTAACCTGTCTTTTTTGAGAAGAATGAAAAAACCATTTTATCTTTTAAATTTATCAAGAGGACAAATAGTTGATACTAGCACTCTAGTTTACGGCCTTCAAAATAAATTGATAAAAGGCGCAGGATTAGATGTTTTAGAATACGAGAAGAAAAGTTTTGAATCGTTTTTTGATCAAGAGATGCCACCTGAATTTTCGTATTTGATTGCGTCGGAAAAAGTGGTGCTAACGCCTCATGTAGGTGGCTGGACTACAGAAAGTTACATAAAACTTAGTGCTGTATTAGCTGAAAAAATATTAACTGATTTTAACTACTAATCTGCTTGCCAATCTTCCATGAACCGGTCGAGCTCTCTCCGATCCTTTTTAGTGGGTTTCCCATCGGTTAGGCGATAGTTTCTTTGTGACTCTTGATAAACTCTTAATTTTTCGAGTTCTTCAGGCGTGGTCAAATCTAAAATGTAGTCTTTAACTAGTGCAGCCCCAACTCTTTTATCAAGGAGTTCTATTACTTTGTATTGAAAACGCGCACTATGTTTGAGAAGCATAATAATTTCCCCTCGTTTTACTTCTTTTGAAGCCTTAACCGGCAACTCATTGATTAAAACTTTGCCTTTGGAAATAAGCTCGGTTGCTTGTGACCGCGTTTTTGCTAAACGGACAACCCAAAGGTATTTATCTAAGCGGATTTTCATCTCTTATCTTTTTTGGCAAACCATCATAAACAAGGCTATAAGAGTGGTCTATTAATTCTTTTAAAAGAACATCATCAACATCCAGGTTAAGTCTAATGGTATTCCAGTGCTTGTGATTCATATGAAACCCCGGCTCGACAGCAGTATAGCGCTCTCGAAGTTCAAGGGCTAGATCAGGATCACATTTGAGATTAATAGCAGTAAAATCTTCAATGTCAGCTAGCGCAAAGATTTTGCCGTATACTTTGAAAACGAGCGTACTTTGGTTGAAAGGAAAACTTTCTGTAGCGCCTTGTTTTTGGGAACAAAAATGATGAAGTTCCTCAACATTCATGTAAGCTTAGGCAATAACAGGGTTTGCCTGACCAAGATTTTTGAGCATTTTCGTGTGCTCCGAAAGCGCCTGAACGAACGTTTCGTAGGAGTGGTAGGGGAGGTTAAAATCCTTAGCAGTCTGTTCAACTATTTTTGAAATTTTCTTGTAGTGAATATGACAAATAGAGGGAAACAAATGGTGCTCAACCTGATAATTCAGGCCGCCAACATACCAAGAAAAGAATTTCGCTTTAGGAGCAAAATTAGCCGTGTTGTATAGTTGGTTAACCGCCCAGTCTGCTTCAACAACCCCCGAATCATTAGGCATTGGATAGGTGGAAGAAGGAACTACGTGTGCTGGTTGGAAAATCATGGCTAAAATCAGCCCGCAAATAAATTGCATGAGCAAGAAGCCAAGCACATTAACAACCCAAGAAGCACCACCAAAGTAAATAGGTAAAAACAAGAGGATTCCAGTGTAAATTACTTTGAAGAGAATGATTCTGAACATGTGTTGACCAAAAGTAACGCCTTGAGCCTCTATTAGTCCTTTCTTCTTGTAGCGATAAGCCTGTTGGTAATCTTTGGATAAATACCAGAATAAGGTCATCATGCCGTAAAAAAACCAAGCATATAAGTGCTGAAAGCGATGTATGGCATAATGTTTAGAATGGGGAGAGAAGCGCAACATAAAAAGTGGCGGATCAATGTCCTCGTCATGGTCTGTAACATTAGTGTAGGTATGGTGTAGTACGTTGTGTTGAATTCTCCAATTCCTTGCGCTACCACCAAGTATGATCATGACATTGCTTACAAGCGTATTGACCCATTCTTTTCTGGAGTAGGCTCCGTGGTTGGCGTCGTGCATTACTGATAAGCCAACCCCAGCCATACCAAACCCCATAATGAACCAAAGGGCAGAATAAGCTAATGTAGGTAAGCCTTGCCAGTAGAGAAAACCGTAAGGAACGAGGAATAAAGCTAAGAGCGCAAATGTTTTGAAAACCATAGCAGCGTTTGCTGTCTTGGAAATATTATTTTCTTTGAAATATGCGTTAACTCTAGACTTAAGTGTTTTGTAAAACACAGTGTTGTGTTCTTTTGAGAACTGAACCGGCGTGTAATTCATTTAGTAGGATTAGGAAGCAAAGTTAAGCAAATAAAAATAAGCACACGCCTAACCCCACATAGAATTCATTTATGACATTCCTTGAAGAGAACAAAGGCGATGATAAATACCCTTTTGTGCTAATAATGAATCATGCTGTCCGCGCTCAACAATCGAACCCTTAGACAATACAATAATTTCGTCGGCGTTCAGAACGGTGGAAAGCCTATGAGCAATTACAAATGAAGTTCTGTTTTGCATGAGTTTTTCAAGGGCTTGTTGTACGAGTTTTTCAGCCTCGGTATCCAAAGCAGAGGTGGCCTCATCTAAAATAAGTATAGCGGGGTCTTTATATACAGCTCTTGCAATGGCAATTCTTTGTTTTTGACCGCCAGAAAGCTTGTTTCCGCGCTCACCTAATAGGGTTTCATAACCATTCTCAAGTTCTGAGATAAATCCGTGCGCATTGGCAATTTTAGCAGCTGCAATTATTTTTTCCATGTCTGGTTGGTCATCACCAAAACTTATATTTTGGGCGGCACTCATGTTAAATAGAATGGATTCTTGGCTCACTACACCAATGTGTTTGCGCAATGACGCGAGGTTTATATGGCGGATGTCAACACCATCAATTTCTATAGCGCCGCGGTTCACGTCATAAAAGCGGAGTAGTAAATCCATCAGTGTAGATTTCCCGCTTCCAGACTCTCCAACAATGGCTACCAACCCCCCCTTTTTTATATTCCAACTTATATCTTGAATGACCGGCTGATCTTGATAAGAAAAACGCACATTCTTGAATGAAATGTCATTTTCAAAAGAAATAAGCTTTGTGGCGTTTGGTTCATCTTGAACAGTGTCCTGAGCGTGTAGTAGCGCATTTATTCGGTCTTGAGACGCTTGTGCTTTAGTCATGTTAGCCATGTTGTTCGACACGCTTTGAATGGGACGAAGGAATTGAGAGAAAACAATAATGTAAGTTAAAAAAACCTCCCCACTAAGACCAAACTCTTTACCGTTCAAAATGAGACTACCCCCAAAATAAACCAAGGCAAGTAGAACCGTTGCCCCTAGTGTTTCATTGACCAAAGGCGATAAATCTCTTTTTCTAAACACCCGTGTTGCCAGTTTTTGGTGCTGGTTGTTTTTTTCTTCAAATGACGCCGCGATGAATCGCACCGCATTAAATGCTTTGATAATCCGAATACCCCCCAAATTTTCATCCATGGACGCGTAAAGAAACCCCAGTTGTTCTTGTGTTTTTTGAGCGGTTCGTTTTAGGCTTTTGCCAATACGGGAAATCACGAAAGCAGAAATGGGTAAAAGAAGCAAAGAGATGAGGGTGAGCCGCGGGCTCATGTAGATGAGCGTTAATAAGTTAATTAAAATAGCTAGTGGCTCACGAAAAATAAGTTCAAGTAAACTTACTACTGCAACTTCAATTTCATTTACATCGCTGTTCATACGCGCCATAAGGTCTCCCTTTTTCTCATTGCTATGAAAAGCAAGAGGAAGTTGTAAAGACTTTTCAAAAAGAGCCCCTCTTACATCGCGCACTACAGACATCCTGAGTTTTGATTGTGTCCATACAGCCCCATATCTGAAAACATTTTTCATGAAAAATGCAAGAAAAACACTGATACAAACAAAAAGAAGCGCCCCTTTCGGATCTTCCTTTACTAAGTTGTACATCTCAAAATTATAGGAGTCTTTTATGTAAGAAACAACACCAGATAAGCCGCCATAAAATTGGGGTTTTGTCACCACCTGCAGTTCATCACCAGTTTTAAAAATTAATTGTAAAACAGGCACAAATAACACCAAAGAGAGTAAGTTGAAAATAACAAAAAGCAAGTTGAACAAGATGGTTGCCCAAGCCAGTCCTTTGTATTTAAAGGTGTATTTATATATTTCTTTGTAGTAAGACATTGACACAAAGATACATTTTTGTTTAGATGGGGGCTTGCACTACAAGTATTCTTACCTTTGCACTATGAGTTCAATCCGTCAGCAAAAAATAGAGGCCGTCATTCAGGCTGAATTAGCCGCCTTTTTTCGCAAACAAGCGGCCGAGATTTGTTTAGGAGCCATGGTTTCAGTTACCGTAGTTCGCATTACATCTGACCTGAGTTTAGCAAGAATATACCTCAGTATTTTTGCTGGTCCAGCAAAAGAGGAAGTTTTGGAAAATATTCAGGCTAATCGAGGGAAAATACGTTTAGAGGTAGGTAAAAGACTAAAGAATCTTCGTAAAATTCCAGATTTGGTTTTTCATATTGACGACTCACTAGATTACGCCTTACAGATAGACGAACTTCTCAAGAAATAAGCGATTAAAACAGCGTTTTACATAGCAAAACGATATCTCTTTAGTCGTTCTAAACGTTCGATAGTAGCTATAATTTCTAGGATTTCCGTTGTAGGAATTGCTGTTTGTACTGCAGCGATGGTTATTTTACTTTCTGCTTTTAATGGAATCGAGCAAATGATAGCGAAGCTCTATACGTCATTTGATGCACCTATCACCATTCAACACCAATCGCGAAAGACATTTTTTCTAAATCAAATAAACATCGATCAATTAAAAAAAATAGAGGGTGTTGCCGCTTATAGTCAGGAGCTAGAAGAGCTGGTGGTTTTAAGAAAAAATCAAAGGTGGATTAATGCAAATATGCATGCCGTAGACCAGGTGTTTATTCACCACGCAAAAGTAGAGAACCACCTCATTAACGACGTTGGCACTAGGTTATTAAATAACCCCGGTTATGTGTTCTTAGGGGCAGACGTCTTTTCAAAACTAAAATTGGGACTAGGTTCAGATCAAAACAACATACAAATTTACGCCCCAAAACGATCCATGAAAATGAGGCTTGGTAAATCTCCTTTTCATGTGCAGCAATTAGATGTTGCAGGAGCGCTCAACTACAACCAAGAAATTAATAACAGCACCATGCTATGGGACTACGCCTCGGCAAGTCAATTATTTAATCAGGAAGGAGAGGTAACGCGCCTTCATATTTATACCCAGCCCCATGTTGACGTAAGCGCGCTTCAGCAACAAATAAAAAACCAAGTTGGATCTGACTTTTTAGTTCGGACTCAATGGGAAAAAAATGAATTGATATACAAAACCAGTAGGTCTGAGCGCTTGGTGGTCTTTATAATTTTACTCTTCGTCTTTGTTTTGGCATCATTTAATTTGATTGCAACACTCACCATGTTGATTCATGAAAAGCAATTGAATTTACAAATTTTAAAGGCAATAGGGATGACTCATAAAAACCGGTTTCAAATTTTCTTTTTTGAGGGCATACTTCTGTCTTTCCTTGGTGTCGTCATTGGCTTAATTTTTGGATTGCTTATTTGTTTGGGTCAACAACAATTTGGCTGGCTAGTGGTGCCTGGCGCTGGTGTTGCTTTTCCAATTGTTTTCAAAGCACAGGACTTTTTTAACATCATATTCGCTTCCAGCGCATTAGCATTTTTGTTTACTTATTTTCCTGTCCGTTTTTTGATGCGCAAGTCATAGCAAGCCAAAAGCAAAATAATTTTGTGTCATTCTCAAGTAATTCAAATAAAATCTCGTATATTTGCGCCCGAATTTAAAAGACAAATGATGTCATCAATCAAAGGAAAAATCTCTCAAGTAATCGGTCCAGTTGTGGACGTTCGATTCGAGCGCGGTACCGCGCTACCCAACATTTATGATGCATTGGAAGTATACAAAACCGACGGTTCACGCGTGGTTTTAGAGGTTCAAGCACACGTTGGAGAAAATGCAATTCGCGCCATTTCCATGGACTCGACAGATGGATTCACTCGTGGAATGGAAGTGATCTCAACAGGTATTCCAATTAAAGTACCAACAGGAGAGCGCATCAAAGGACGTTTGTTTAACGTTGTTGGCGAGGCAATCGATGGTATCAACACCATGGATAACACCGATGGGCTCCCAATTCACCGCGAGGCCCCTAAATTCGATCAACTTTCTACGGCAACCGAAATCCTCTTCACAGGGATCAAAGTAATTGACTTAATTGAACCTTATGCAAAAGGTGGTAAAATTGGTCTATTTGGCGGTGCCGGAGTTGGTAAAACAGTACTTATTCAAGAATTGATCAATAACATTGCAAAAGGACACGGTGGTTTATCTGTGTTTGCAGGAGTTGGTGAGCGTACCCGTGAAGGTAATGACTTGCTCCGTGAAATGTTAGAGTCAGGTATTATTAAATACGGCAATGACTTCATGCACTCAATGGAAGAGGGCGGATGGGATCTTTCTAAAGTTGACCTCAACGAAATGAAAGAATCTAAAGCAACATTTGTTTTTGGACAAATGAACGAGCCTCCAGGAGCACGTGCTCGCGTAGCGCTTTCTGGACTTACAATTGCTGAGTATTTCCGCGATGGAGATGGAGAAGGACAAGGTAAAGACATCCTTTTCTTTGTTGACAACATCTTCCGCTTCACTCAGGCAGGATCTGAAGTGTCTGCACTCTTAGGACGTATGCCATCTGCAGTAGGTTACCAACCAACATTGGCCACCGAAATGGGTGCCATGCAAGAGCGCATTACTTCAACTAAAAATGGATCAATTACTTCTGTTCAGGCAGTTTATGTACCTGCAGATGACCTTACTGACCCTGCGCCAGCGAACACTTTTGCTCACTTGGATGCTACGACAGTATTATCTCGTAAAATTGCTGAGCTTGGTATTTATCCAGCCGTGGACCCTCTTGATTCCACTTCAAGAATTCTTACTCCAGAAATTGTTGGAGAAGAGCACTACGACTGCGCTCAACGCGTAAAAGTGACCCTACAACGCTATAAAGAGCTTCAAGATATTATTGCAATCCTTGGTATGGATGAGCTTTCAGAGGAAGATAAAATGGTGGTTCACCGCGCACGTCGTGTTCAACGTTTCTTGTCTCAGCCTTTCCATGTCGCAGAGCAATTTACTGGTATCCCAGGGGTTCTCGTAGATATACAAGATACGATCAAAGCTTTTAACGACATCCTTGATGGCAAATTTGATCAGTATCCAGAAGCAGCCTTCAACCTCAAAGGAGGAATTGAAGATGTTATTGCAGCAGGAGAAAAAATGTTAGCAGAAGCATAATCATGATATTAGAAATCATCACACCAGAAGCAAGCCTCTTCAAGGGGGAGGTCAAGAGCGTTAGTCTACCTGGCCTAGATGGTGTTTTTCAAGTTTTGGATAATCACGCTCCAATCATTTCATCATTGAAAAATGGCGAGTTGGTATTTGTTTCTAATCAACCTATTGAAGCGAATGAGCACCTTGTTGTTTCGGGCAACGCTGTACATGTTCAAATCAAAGGAGGAGTAGCTGAGCTGAACAATCAAAAATTAATCGTTTTAGCTGAATAATATCAAGAAAACAACACTTTGAAAGGGAATGGTTTTACCGCTCCCTTTTTTTATGAATTTTTCAGCAAAAGATTCCGTATTTTCGTCTTATAAATGAACGCTTTAAACAAACTAGATCTTCAAAACATACCTCGACACGTTGCTTTCATCATGGACGGCAACGGCCGTTGGGCTAAAAGCAAAGGTCAGCACCGCTTATTTGGCCATGCTGCGGGAGTTGAGTCGGTTAAAGAGGTAATTAAAACGGCTCGAGAAATAGGAGTTTCTTTTTTAACCATGTATGCCTTCTCTACTGAGAATTGGGCTCGACCTAGTGATGAGGTCGAAGGCTTGATGAATTTATTGGTAGATGCCATTTCAAATGAGGTGGATGAAATGCACGCAAATGGGGTGCGTCTAGTCACTATTGGAGACATCAAAGGATTGCCGGGTAATTGTTATCAATCTTTACTTTCAGCCATAGAACGCACCAAAGAAAATACTGGTTTAACTCTTGTTTTAGCCTTGAATTATTCAGCAAGAAAAGAAATATTAAATGCCGCGTTAGCGACACATGAACACCTCTCCTCTGGAAAGCTAAATATAGATGAGATGAGCGATATAGAATTTTCGAAATTATTAGACACCAAAGACATTCCAGACCCAGAATTACTCATTCGTACTAGCGGAGAGTGCCGCATTAGTAACTTTTTGCTTTGGCAATTGTCTTATACAGAGCTGCTTTTTACAGACACTCATTGGCCTGATTTCCGCCGCGATGCATTTATTGATGCGATTGCGGCATTTCAAAAGAGAGAAAGGCGTTTTGGAATGGTGTCTGAACAAATATCAAATCAATAAATGAATAAATTATTCTTTCTTATTCTTCTTTTTGTCGCTATAAACGGTTTAGCACAAACACCAAGTTCTTTAGGTGGGCTGGAGTTTGATTATGCGAATCCCCAAACTTTTGAAATTGGCCCAGTGCGTGTTGTTGGCGCAGACAATTATGATCACCAAGCGGTTAAACTCATCGCAGGATTGCGAACAGGACAAAAAATCACGCTTCCAAGTCAACAGATAAATAAGGCGATAGAAAATTTATGGGCAGAGGGCTTGTTTTCCGATGTTGCAATCTATGCAGAAAAAGAAATTGGTGGCATCGTGTATTTAGTAATTGAGCTCAGTCCACGCCCAAAACTATCCAAATTTAGATTTGTGGGTGTGAATAAGCGAGAAGCAGACAAGCTTAGAGAAGAAATTTCGCTGTATGCAGGAAAAACAATCACTGAGAATTTGGTTTTTGAAACAAACAGTAAAATCAGGGGCTATTATCGCGACAAAGGATATTATTATGCAAAAGTCCAAATCAATCGTCAACTAGATACGCTAATCAATAATTCAGAAATATTCGTTATTCAAGTAGATAAAGGCACAAAGGTTGGTATTAAAGAAATTGAGTTCGTCGGTGTAAGTTCTGTTCCCATATGGAAACTAAGAATGGCGATGAAAGACACAAAGCAAAAAGGACCCCAGCGTATTTTCAAGCGCTCTAAATATACAGAGAGCAGTTACGCTACCGATCAAGCAGCGATGTTAGCAAAGTTCAATGCAGAAGGACTTCGCGACGCTTCTATTATTAAAGATACCGTCTTCATGCTTGATGAAAAGAACATGAAAATTCGAATCGAGATAAGCGAAGGAGAGAAATACTATTTTGGCGAAATCGAGTGGATTGGTAATGCTAAATATAGATCAAGCTTCCTTGATACCGTATTGGGAATTAAGCCTGGAGATCTTTATAATAAAGATTTATTCAACCAACGCTTATATGGGAACGGTGACGGACGAGATATTTCTTCTCTTTATATGGATCGGGGCTACCTCTTTTTCCAGATTTCACCAGTAGAGACAGGTGTAAAAGACAACCGGATTAATCATCAAATACGCTTAATTGAAGGTAAGGAGGCGCACATCGGAACAGTGACTATTCGTGGTAATACGAAAACAAATGACCACGTTATTTTAAGAGAAATTCGCACAAAACCAGGCGATCTTTTCAACAAAGCAGATATTATGCGAACCCAACGTGAGTTATCACAACTCGGGTTTTTTGATGAGCAAGGGTTTCAAGTTAACCCTAAGCCAAATCCTGCAGATGGAACAGTAGACATCGAATATGTTGTAGCAGAAAAGTCAAGTGATCAAATCGAACTTTCAGGAGGTTATGGTGGCGCAGGACCCAACACTTCTGGACGTGTTATAGGCACACTAGGCTTGTCTTTTAATAATTTTTCTACTAAAAACTTTTTCAAGAAAGACGCTTGGAGTCCGCTTCCTGGTGGAGATGGTCAACGTCTTACCATAAGAGCACAATCAACAGGTCGTTTTTACCAAGGCTATAATTTTTCCTTTACTGAACCATGGTTAGGCGGTAAAAAGCCAAATTCACTTACATTTTACGTGACTAATTCCTCTATTTCAACAAATGGTTTGTTGCGCTCTAATCCAGATTACAATGGCATCTCTATTTCTGGGGCGGGGATTGCAATGGGTCGTCGCAAAAAGTGGCCAGATGATTATTTCGTAGCAAGTTATGAACTTTCATATCAGTATTATGACGTTCAGAAATATTCATTTTTTCCACTTTTTCAAAATGGATACGCGAACGACATTTCTTTGAAATATACTTTGCAACGCAGCTCAGTTAGCGCCCCTATATATCCACAAAATGGTTCGAATTTTACTTTCTCTGCCAAAGCTACTGCGCCATATTCTATGTTGGGTCCAGACAAGGACTATTCAAGCATGACGCAGCAAGAGCGCTTTAAATATTTGGAATACTTTAAATTGAAATTTACAGGTGAGTGGTATACGCCGCTTAGTTCAGATAAAAAATTAGTACTCATGTCACGATTTGGCTTTGGATATATGGGAGCTTACAACAAAGCTAAAGGCATATCTCCTTTCGACAGATTCATTATGGGAGGGAGTGGGCTAACCGGCATGGGAGCCAATCAAATCGGCGGACGAGAGATTATCGCACTGCGTGGTTATGAGGACCAAACCATTTCTTCTGCTGGAGGAGACCCAATTGTAGCTAAATATACTTTAGAATTGCGCTATCCAATTTCTCTAAATCCGCAAGCAACTTTCTATGCGTTGAGTTTTCTGGAAGCAGGAAACACCTATCCAAGCTTTGATAAATTCAACCCATTCAATGTAAAACGAACTGCAGGAGTTGGTATCCGTGTCTTTTTACCTATGTTCGGAATGCTTGGGCTTGATTACGGCTTAGGATTTGATCAAATGGATTCTTGGGCGAGCGGATTTGGTAAAGGCTCTGATTTGGATATCAATGCAAAGGGTTATTACCCTAAATTAACATTTACAATCGGGATGAACCTCGGAGAATTGTAGCATTAACAATAATTTGGTAACTTCGTCGTTCTAAGCAGGCAAATGAAAAACATGAAATATCTTGCGCTTCTCTTATTGGTTTTTGGCATACAGTTTGTTCATGCACAGACCTATGCGTTCATAGATTCAGATTATATTCTAGAAAACGTACCGGAATATGCAGAAGCAAAAGAACGCCTAGATAAAATGGCCGAGCGTTGGACCAAAGAAATTGAGGACAGATACGCAACCATCAAAAGCTTAAAAAGCAATTATGATCGCGAAGAAGTCCTTCTTCCAAAAGAAGAAAGAGAAAAAAGAAAAGTAGAAATTGAAAAACTAGAGCAAGAAGCAATTGACCTTCAAACGCAACATTTTGGCTCTAATGGAGATTACTTTCAAAAGAGACAAGAGTTAATCAAACCTATACAGGACCGCGTTTTTACTGCAATGAAAAAGGTGGCAAAAAGAGAAGGCTATGATTTTGTATTTGATAAAGCTAACCAGAGTAATCTCCTCTATGCGGTAAAAGAATTCGACATCTCGGATGAGGTGCTCGATGAAATGGGAATAACTAAATAAATATAAAAATGAAAAATGTAATACTCGGGCTATTTGTAATCATTGGATTCAGCACTTTTGCCCAAACGAAAATTGGACATGTTGACTCACAAAAATTACTCGACACTTTGCCTTCTCGCATAGAGGCCATTAAAAAGCTCGACTCCATGAAAACAGCAGGTATGCAAGAGTTACAGTTGATGGATGCTGATTTCCAAAAAGCATATCAAGATTATATGACCAATCAAGCAAGCAAGTCTCCAGCAGAACGTCAAATTATTGAAGGCCGCTTGATGCAAAAGCAACAAATGCTCGAGGCTACTCAAGCATCATTAGAAGAAGGTTTACAAATCATGAGTGAAGAATTAAATAAACCTATCCTTGAGCGTGTTCAAAAATCGATTGATATTGTCGCTGAGCGCAAAAAGCTAAATTACGTTCTTGACGTATCTGCTACAATGTATTCAAAAGGAGGTATTGATATCACTAGCGAGGTGATTGTTGAACTCCTTTTGTTAGATGGAGCAAGCAAGTAGTAAGGAATATGCCACGATATCTAAAAGGGCTGCCGATGGTAGCCCTTTTTTAGTTAGCTTTGATTTGTGGAAAAACTAGGGCCAATAGGTGTTTTTGATTCAGGTTATGGCGGCTTAACCGTTTTAGCGGAACTTCGAAAAAAGCTACCAAACCATGATTTCATTTACTTTGGAGATAATGCGCGGGCCCCATACGGCAACCGATCTTTTGATGTAGTTTATGAATTTACTTTAGAAGCAGTAAAATTCTTGTTTAATCAAGGATGTCCTTTAATAATTTTAGCATGTAATACGGCTTCAGCAAAAGCACTGCGCACCATTCAACAAAAAGATCTTCCTCAGCTTCCTCATCACAACCGAGTTCTTGGTGTTATTCGCCCGAGCACCGAAATGCTTGGAGAACTCACTAAAAGCGGTCATGTGGGTGTTTTAGGAACGGTGGGTACTATTCAGTCAGAGTCTTATCCAATAGAATTATCAAAATTTGCGCCAGCTGTACGGGTTTATCAACATGCTTGCCCTATGTGGGTTCCACTCATTGAGAATCAAAAATATGAACACCCGGCGGGTAGTCTTTTTATTGCAGAGGACGTGCAGACGGTGATGAGTCAACATGATGAAATTGATACGCTTTTACTCGCTTGTACACATTACCCAGTGCTAAAAACACAAATAGAAGGTATTGTTGGGCCTAATGTTCAGGTTATATCACAAGGCTCGATAGTGGCGGATAAATTACAAAGCTACTTAGCCGCTCATCCAGAAATGGAAAAACTTTTGTTAAGAAACGGGACAGTGCATTATTATACTTCTGAAACACCCCAAGTATTTAATGAGAAAGCCAGCTATTTTCTTCAGGAAGAAGTGGCTGCAAGGCACCACCGTTTTTAACTTTATCTAAGTTTTCTACTTAAATTGGTAAGTATTGTTTCGTTGAGTGCCTCTTGAAGAGGTGGGTGCGCGGCATAATATTTCAAACTTTTTTCAAAAGCACCTCTGTTGCAATTTGCTTTTTTCAACACTTTTTTAACCGAACCATCTAATGCTGCTTTGTATTGGCTTGGTACGCCGTATTTGCTTTGATAATGTGTTTCTAGCAAGGTAATTTCTGTAACCAAGGGCGCCATTTTTTCTAGTGGTAATATTCCCGCAGGAATGAGCTTGTCTTGGCACGCAAAAACAAAAATCAGGCAAAAAATAGAACTTATAATTTTCATCTCGGATTAAACAACATACGTTGGCCTAGTCCTTTTTCAAGAATGCTTCCATTCGCATAAACACAATTGCCATTTACAAAGGTGCTGTGAACCTCATTTGCAAAACGGTGTCCTTCAAACGGAGACCATCCGCATTTATAAAGTAAATTTTCTTTAGTTACTGGTTTTCCTGGTTTGGTGGAAATCAGCACTAAATCAGCTGCATACCCTTCCCGGATGAATCCACGATCCTTTACCCTAAATAGGGTAGCTGGTGCGTGTGCCATTTTTTCTACTACCCGCTCAATGGTAAGCTTACCTTCTTTTACTTTGTCAAGCATTGCGAGCAATGCATGCTGAACAAGCGGACCACCTGATGGAGCGGATAAATATGGATTTGCTTTTTCTTCAAGTGTGTGTGGCGCATGATCTGTAGCTACGACGTCTATTCGATCGTCCAATAATGCATTCCAGATCCCTTCGCGATCATCAGCTGTTTTTACAGCTGGGTTCCACTTGATGAGGTTTCCTTTAGTTGGGTAGTCCGCATCACTGAACCACAAATGGTGAATACATGCTTCGGCGGTTATTTTCTTCTGATCAAGAGGAATTATGTTGTCGAAAAGTGCTGTTTCTTTTGCCGTGGATATATGAAGGATATGTAAGCGCGCACCATGTTTTTTTGCTAGTGAAACAGCTTTTGAAGAAGATAAATAACAAGCGTCTTCGCTGCGTATTATTGGATGAGCCCAAACAGGAATTTGATCACCATATTTTTCCTGAAATGCTGCTAGATTGGTTCGAACTGTGTGCTCATCTTCGCAGTGCGTCGCGATAAGTGCTCCAACGCGAGAAAACAAGCCTTCTAACACGCTTTCTTTATCAACGAGCATATTACCCGTCGAAGAGCCCATAAAAACCTTTACACCGCAAATTTTAGAGGTGTCTGTTCGCAAAACTTCTTCTAGATTATCATTTGAAGCACCCATGAAAAAGGAATAGTTTGCAAGAGAGTTTTGGGCAGCGATTTGATATTTATCTTCTAGTAAATCTTGCGTAAGTGCATTAGGGATGGTATTGGGCATTTCCATAAAACTAGTAATACCGCCCGCAACAGCCGCTCTAGATTCTGAGTAGATGTTGCCTTTGTGAGTAAGGCCGGGTTCGCGAAAGTGAACCTGATCATCAATACAGCCCGGTAAAACGAGCAGGCCATTTGCATCAATTTCTTCCACTTGACCTTCAACAGCTATTTCAGCTGCAATTTTTTCAATTATGCCACCTGAAATAAGGATGTCGGCACTAAAAGATTTTCCTTCGTTTACAATAGTTCCGTTTTTGATGAGAGTTTTCATAATTGAATTATTTCCATTTCCTTTTACGCATTTGCCATACACCAAAAAAAGCTTCTTTAAAAATGCCTGTGCTCATTTTAGACTCACCTAAAACTCTATCAATGAAAGTTATAGGTATTTCTTTAACTTTAAATCCAAGTTGAACAGCGGCATATTTCATGCAGATTTGAAATGCATATCCTTTGAAAGGGATGGAGTCTAAAGGAATTTGTTCCAGCACTTTGTGGTGGTAACATTTAAATCCTGCTGTAGTGTCTTTGATATTGATGAAGAGAATGAGACGCACATAAACACTGGCAAAGTAGCTCATTAAAATACGTTTCAAGGGCCAATTTTTTACTTTTCCACCGCTCACATAACGAGAGCCAATAGCACAATCCGCGCCTTCTTCACAGGCTTGAACCAAGCGAGGAAGGTCTTCTGGGTTATGAGAAAAGTCGCAATCCATTTCAACAATGTAAGTGTAATCTCTGGCTAGCGCCCACTTAAAACCATGAATATAAGCTGTTCCTAGCCCTTGTTTTCCAGCTCTTTTTTCAAGAAAAACTGTAGGAAACTTCTCCATTAACGCTTCAATTTGGTTTGCAGTTCCGTCCGGAGAATTGTCGTCAATAAAGAGGATATGATAACCCTGTTGTAAATCCGATACTGCTGAAACCATTTTTGAGATGTTTTCAAGTTCATTGTATGTGGGTATGATAATAAGGGTTCGCGGGTTAGACATATCTATTATGAACGAATTTAAAGAAGAAAAGTGACAAATGAATTGTTCGTTCATTAGTTTCTTTACTGTTGGGCATAAAAAAACCGCCTTTATGGCGGTTTTTCTTCTGAAGATTTATCAGATTATGCTTCTTCTTCTTCTTCGTCTCCTGCTGCGTCAGCACCTTTGACAGCACCACGAGCCATTTTGACGGCAACAACCACTGCATTTGCAGGGTCTAGAAATTTAACACCAGGGATCTCGATGCTGCTTACACGAATGGACTGACCAATAGTAAGCTTGGTAATGTCTAAAGTGATTGCATCTGGTAATGCTCCTGGTAAACCAACGCACTGTAATTGACGGAACACTATCATGAGTTTACCACCAGCCATTACACCACGAGATGAACCAGTGATGCGAACTGGAAGTTTTACACGCACTTCTTTGCTTTCGTCGAGTTGATAGAAATCAACGTGTTGAATTGTGTCTTTGGTTGGGTGTTGTTGTAACTCACGAATGATACCTATCGCTTTTTTACCTTCGATGTCGAGGGCAACCTGATAAACTTCAGGTGAAAAAACGATTTTGTCAATTGCTGTTCGCTTTACTGCGAAGTGAGTTTGCTCACCTTGTCCGTAAAGCACACAAGGAACCAAGCCTGCATTACGCAAAGCCGCAGCATCCTTCTTCCCTACGTTCGCTCGGAGCGAACCGCTCAAATGTGCTGTTTTCATGTTATATATTTATTTAAGAGATTACAAAATGTGAACTAATCGATTCATTATTGACCAAACGCTTGATGACATCTGCAAAGAGGTCAGCAACACTCACGACACGAATTTTGTCGCTGTGTTTTTGGAGTGGAATAGTGTCTGTCACGATAAGTTCGGTGAGTTTAGAAGCCGCAATGCGCTCAAATGCAGGCCCGCTAAGTACAGCGTGAGTGGTGAATGCACGTACACTTTTAGCTCCTTTTTCCATGAGCAGGTCAGCCGCTGTGGTAAGTGTACCTGCGGTGTCGCACATGTCGTCAATAATAACAACATCTTTACCAACGACATCTCCAATGACTGTCATTTCTGCAATTTCATTTGCTTTTTTGCGGTTTTTATGGCATAAAACTAGGCCGCAGTTGAGGTTTTTGGCGTAAGAATTAGCTCGCTTGGCGCCTCCAGCGTCTGGTGCAGCAACAACAAGATTGTCTCTGTTGAGGTCGTTTATTTCATTAAAGAATAAGGTAGATGCAAATAAGTGGTCTACAGGAACTTCAAAAAAGCCCTGAATTTGATCGGCATGAAGGTCCATTGTCATGATGCGATCTACACCAGCGGCCATCAGCATATTGGCAATTAATTTTGCGCCAATCGCAACCCGTGGTTTATCCTTACGGTCTTGACGCGCAAATCCAAAATAAGGAATAACTGCAATGATTTTACGTGCTGATGCTCTGCGTGCGGCATCGACAAGTAAAAGAAGTTCAAATAAGTTTTCTGTAGGAGGCATCGTGGATTGAACAATAAAAACATCTTGCCCACGAACAGTTTCTTCAAAGGAAGGCTGAAATTCGCCATCAGAAAAAACACTTACTTTCACGTCGCCAAGACTCGCGCCAAAAGATTTAGCGATGTTAGCTGCGAGTTTTTCAGAAGCCCTACCTGCAAAGATTTTTACGCCCACGTTACTTTAAATTGAGTGCAAAGGTAAGGAATTAAGAACTAATTTTGTAACACAATGAGTCAAAAGCTACAATTTTCCTTGTTCAAACGCCTTTTCGGCTTTGCCAAGCCCTATAAAAAATACTTATTTGTAGCCATTAGCGCGACAATTTTATTAGCCGCTCTCTCACCGTTAAGGCCACGAGTGATAGGTTATATTATTGACCATTATTTGATAAAAACCAAAGATCCAGACATGTTGCTTTGGGGATCTCTGTTGGTGTTGTTGATGCTCTTATTGGAAGCTGTATTTCAGGTGGTGGGCACCTTTTTCTCCAATCTTTTAGCTCAGTCAGTTATTCGAGATTTGCGACAGAAAGTTATTCGCCATTATATGAAATTAAGGGTTGCCTATTTTGATAAAAATCCAGTGGGAGCAATGGTTACAAGAGTTGTCTCTGATATGGAGGCAATTACCGAAGTTTTCTCATCGGGCCTAATGGATATTGCTGCAGATTTATTGTCATTGGTGCTAATTGTTTTATTTATGTTTCTAACTAATTGGCAGTTAGCGTTTTTAACTCTTATTCCGGTTCCTTTACTGATTTGGGCAACACGCATTTTTGCTCGCGCCATGAAAGCATCATTTCAACAAGAAAGACAAGCAGTTACGAGACTAAATACTTTTGTTCAAGAGCGCTTAACAGGAATGAGTCTTGTTCAGCTTTTTAATCGACAACAACAAGAGGCTCGCCATTTTGAGCAAATTAACTCGGATCATCGCGCAGCCCATATAAAAGCGGTATGGGCTAACTCCATCTTCTTTCCTTTTGTTGAATTATTAAGTTCCCTTTCTATTGCCTTTTTATTGGTTTGGGGAGCCCTTCAGGTTTCTGGAAAATCTGAACAAGATGTGAGTAACATGTTTGGAGAATTATTCGCTTTTGTTTTTTGGATAAGTCAATTGTATAGGCCAATTCGAATGTTGGCGGATAAATTCAATGTGCTGCAGCGTGGAACTGTCAGAGCGGAGCGTATTTTTGCCGTTTTAGACGAGCACACAGACATCCAAGATAAAGGTAGCCTAACAAAGGTAGATTTCAACCAGAATTTGGTTTTTAAGGATGTTTGCTTTTCATATGTAGAAGGCCAACCAGTTATTACAAACCTAAACTTGGAAATCAAATGTGGTCAAACAGTTGCAATTGTTGGGGCTACGGGTTCAGGAAAAACAACGTTAGTTAATTTGTTGGGGCGTTTTTATGAGCATCAACAGGGCCAAATATTAATAGGTGCTGTTCCGATCGAAGAGATTGAATTAAGCACCTTACGTAAGAATATTGCAATTGTATTGCAAGATGTTTTCTTGTTTTCAGATACTATTTTCAACAATATTACACTAGGAGATCCGAGTATTACTCTTGATCAAGTTATCTCCGCATCAAAAGAAGTTGGAGCACATGACTTTATTAGCGCGTTACCCGATCAATATAATCAAAAAATTGCCGAAAGAGGAGGCTCTCTTTCTACTGGCCAGCGTCAACTCTTAGCTTTTATCAGAGCATATGTTTATCAGCCATCGTTACTTATTCTAGATGAAGCAACTTCAAGCGTAGATAGCGAAAGTGAATTTATGATTCAGCGCGCAACCGATAAATTGACAGCGGGTCGAACAGCGATTGTTATCGCGCACCGTTTGTCTACAATTCGCAAGGCAGATCGTATAATCGTGATGGAAAACGGGCGAATAATTGAGCAAGGCACCCATGAGCAATTACTGGCAATAGATGGGCATTATAAAAACTTGTCGGATAGGCAATATTTCAATCAAGAAGCATGAAACGTTTTAAAATCGGTGGAGTTCCAGAACACTTTAACCTGCCTTGGCGCTTGTCTATAGAAGAAGGTAAATTTAAAGACCTTGGAGTTGAATTACACTGGTCAGATATGACGGGTGGTACAGGGCAAATGATCAAAGGCTTACAAGCCGGAACGCTGGATATTGCCGTCTTGCTAACGGAAGGAATTAGCCGCGCTATTTTAAAAGGACTTGACGCCAAAATCATAGCCGTCTACGTACGAAGCCCGCTCTGTTGGGGCATTCACGTCCCTACCCAGCAGGCGATTAGTCAATTATCAGACCTTGACGGCGCTACTTTTGCTATATCGCGAGAAGGCTCTGGCTCACATCTAATGAGTTATGTGTTGGCAAACAGAGAAGGTTGGGAGCCAGCCGCACTTTCTTTCGATGTAGTTGGTGATGTTTATGGCGGGTTATGGGCATTAAATAATGGTGAAGCACAAGGCTTTTTATGGGAGAAATACACTACCCAGCCTTTTGTAGACCAAGGCAAATGCAAACGTATTGGAGAAGTTTACACGCCATGGCCATGTTTTGTTATTGCTGTAAGAAACGAGGTTTTAACACAAGATGAAGCTCTTTTGAATGCAGTGGTATCCATCGTTCAAAATAGAGCTGCACAACTTAAAATTTCGGCAGACACTCCAGAAGTACTATCTTGGCGCTATGCTTTAAAGCAAGCAGAGGTGAGGGAGTGGTTAGATCAAACAGAATGGTCTGTTTCGCAAGAAGTTAATCAGAAAGATTTACAAAATGTTGTCAATACTTTGCTAGATTTAAAACTTGTTTCCCCTCAAGAGGCTGAAAACTGGACTACCAAATTATTGCAATGAGGAATATCCTATTAGTCGTTTTCAATAGTTGTTGGCTTACCATTTTTAGCCAAGGATTGGATTTGGGAACGCTAAACTATTCACCAATATTTGTAGCCAATTTAAGCAATATAAATGCCGAAACATCGGGCCTAGTTTATATTAATGACACGCTTTTTTCAATTAATGACAGTGGGAATCAGCCGGTAATAAACGCTTTTAAAAGTATAGATGGTCAACATCTAGCTAGTTGGCTTATCCAAGACGCGAGCAATATTGATTGGGAAGCACTTGCACTCAGTCCTGATCACTTTTTTATCGGTGACATTGGCAACAATGCGGGAACGCGAACTACATTTGATATTTACATGTTTCCTAGAGAGGCAATTCTGTCCGGAAATACAACGTTGGTGGCTCAAAAACGCACTTTTCAGTTTGCAGACCAGCCTAATGTGCCTTTATCTCTTAATGACCACGATTATGATTGTGAAGCCATGTTCTTTTGGCAAGACTCTCTGCATCTTTTAACTAAGAATTGGCAAAATCTATGGACGCGCCACTACGTCATACCAACTGAATGGCAAGACACAATTGTGGTGAGTCCGCGCGATTCTTTTAATGTGAACGGCCTTATCACAGATGCGTCCTTAGATGCGTCCACAGGCAATATTTATCTTTTAGGTTACAAAAAAGAGTTAAGCGGGCTGTATAGTTCTTTCATGTATCGATTCGAAAATACGAATGGCTCATTTTTCAATTCCGATTATCGACGAATTGAGCTGGGATCGACCTTGAATTTAGGACAAACAGAAGGCCTTTGTTTTGGTGACGCGAACAAAGGCTGGATTTCTGGAGAGCAAATCAACTCCATTATTACTATTTCACCAAAGCTACATTCATTTGATTTCAACGAGCTCTTACACACCACAAAGTTGCCAAGTAGGATGATTTATTTTCACGAAAATATCTTATATATTCCGACGCAGTTTTTAAAGGAATACGCCTTAATTGACACTAGTGGGCGAAGGGCAATAGAATGGAAAAAAAACAAGTCCGAACAAGACTTATCATCTCTGAGACCAGGAATTTACTACCTTGTAGGCCCGAATTTTCACCAAACCTGGGTCAAATCCAATTGAATTAAGGCACATATTCTTTATACTAGCGTGCTTGTTCAATCAATAAGCGCATATGTTCATTTAGCTAAGTTCCTTAGAACAAATGTCTTACATTCATAGGTATAAACTTGCAGTATGATTTCACTTATACCACAATTTGATAGTAATTTTTGGTGGGCAGGTGCAGCGGTACTAGCGATTTTAAGCATTATTTTCGCCGTCTTTTTGACTGACCGAAAAAATTAAAATGACTTAAGCGCCCGTTGTACATCTGTGTCGGTATTATTGATGACTTGATAATAACCGTTTTCCAAAAATAAATGCCGAGCAATTTCTGCTTTGAGCAAGCGCTTTGTATTTTCTTTGCTGTGCTGAAATTCTTTCTGTTGAAAGGCAATCTTGAATTCTTTTGAAGCAAATGCTGTAAACCGATTGATAAGTTCGTCTGTGACGATGAATTTATTTAGAAATTCTTGCAGATTATAATTGATTTCATGTTGGTTGAGGTAGTCAAACGCAAATGCATTAAACACCCCGTTCCACTGCAGCTCTGATAGGTATAAGGATGTGCCGCTGGTGTCGCCAGCCACAAATATATCAGGCATAATTCCCCCTCCACCATATACAGTTCTGCCGTTCCGGGTCTTGTATTTGAGTGAATCTACAAATAGACTAGAGTCGAGTTCAAAGTAAGCATCGGTAAAAGCCTTTCTTTCCTCAGCTTTATATGCATCGTATCCTTTTTCATAAGGACGTTGAATAGATCTGCCTGAAGGCGTGTAATAGCGGGCAACGGTAATACGCAAGTTGCTGCCGTCTTTTAGGCGCTTATCTTGTTGTATAAGCCCTTTTCCGTATGATCGTCTACCAATGATTTTGGCGCGGTCATTGTCTTGAAGTGCACCGGCTAATATTTCACTTGCCGAAGCAGATTGGGCGTCAATTAATACAACGGTTTTTGTTTTTTCAAGGACGCCTTCTGTAGTTGCGTAATGTTTCTGTTCTTTACTATGATAACCTTTAGAACTCAAAATAAGGAATCCGTTTGGCAAGAATTCGTCTGCAATTTGAATGGCCGCATCCATTGTCCCTCCGCCGTTTCCACGCAGGTCAAGCACTAATTTTTTCATTCCTTTCGCTTGTAGTCTGACCGCAGCATTATGGAATTCCTCGGCGGTGGGCAAGGAAAATTGACTAATTTGGATATAGCCGGTTTCTTTGTTAATCATATAAAAGCAGGGCACTGTAGCGATAGGAATTGTATTTCGAATAATGGTTTTTTTCAGTTTTTTACCTTTGCGGTAAATGCCTACTTGAACAGATGAATTTGGCGTTCCTTTGAGGCGCTTCATCACTTTTTCACTTGTGATTGATTTTCCTGTTGAGGGTTTTCCATCAATTGTAATGATGCGATCGCCGCGTTTTAAACCCGCATTAAAGGCAGGAGCCAGCGCATTGACGTGTGTGATACAGATTGTGTCACGAAACAACAAAAAACGAATTCCTATGCCTCCAAACGCAGCGTTTGTTTGTTCATCTAAAAATTTAAGATTCTTTGCTGAAATATAATTGCTGTGCGGATCTAATTTGTGCAGCATTTCAGTAATGGTCTGTTCAAAAATTTCCTCGGTATTGATTTGATCGACATATTGTTGATCAAGAACTTGAAAGATTTGTTCAAGTTTCTGCAGGTTTTTATTTTCACTTTGGTTTTTACTGAAAAGCGAGCTGCCAATCCAGATGCCAAATGCGCAAAAAGCAGTGAGCAAAAGAGGAAGCCAATAAAGAGGTTTTGGGCCTTCTTCAGACATCGTCTATATTTTCGATTTGTAAAACATCAAGTCCAGCAGACTTTAGAAAGTCCAATCCAGAAACATCTTTGTAAGCTTCTTGGTAAACTACTCGTTTGATACCTGATTGCAGAACAAGTTTACTGCAATCTTTGCATGGTGAATGGGTGAGATAAAGTGTTGCGTCTTTGCAATTATTAGTTGAGCGCGCTACCTTTAATATGGCATTAGCTTCTGCATGCAATACATACCAATGTGTTTGATTGTTGTCGTCTTCACAACAATTGTCAAAACCTGCAGGGGTGCCATTATAGCCATCCGAAATGATCATGGCGTCTTTGACAATAATAGCACCTACTTGTTTTCTTTTGCAATGAGAGAGCAAGGCCCAACTTGCGGCTAGGCGCAAATAGGCTTTATCATAGCGATTTTGTTTGGAATCTGACTGTTGTTTATGCGCCATGTCTGATATGACCTCCTAAATATCCAGTGAATGCAAATAATATAAAAGCGATAACGCCTACAATGAGGGTAAAAAGTTCAATTTTCTTAGCGCTAGTCCATTGTGAGCGTTCAGCCCATAATCCTAAGAGTGAAGCAGCAGTTAAAAGAAAAACAAAAACCAGGGCATTTTCGGCCATTTCTTCATGGACATGAATCAACTGGTGGGAGACACCTCTTATGTGCTCAATAGCCTCTTCTGCGGACTCTCCAGTAAAGTAGGCAACAAAACCCCCTAGACCACTTACCAGCATGATTATATAGGCGCTAAGTGTGGTGTTTAAGTTGGGCTTAACGGCTGCAATTACTAATAAAAGTATGCCGAGTAGGGTGCCGACAATAGGTAGGTGGTTGCTAAGAAGGTGTAGATAGGCCATAAAGCTGATGTTGAAAGTTGAAAGATACTCAATTATCAGTGTAAATAATAGGGCTTAATCATGAAATATACCACAACGCCCGTAATGGCAACATAAAGCCAAATAGGGAAAGCAAACTTTGCCCACTTTTTATGTTTTTGATAATTTCCTTCCCATGCGTGTAAGTAGGTAAATAGGACCAAAGGGATAACGGCCACACTTAAGAAAATATGAGAAATAAGGATGGTATAATAGAGCCATTTAGCACTACCACCGTATGGAGTTGAATCTGAGGTCATGTGGTATGCAACATAACACAACAAGAATAATACGCTTAAAACCAGAGAAAATTGGATGGTCTTTTGATGTTGCTGAACCTTTCCATTTTTGATAAAATACAAAGCCAAAATAAGCAGCATTGCGGTCATACCATTAATTCCTGCATAAATGGGTGGAAGGAAAGAGAAATCAATACCTTCAATCTTAATGCCGAATAAGGCGGCAACAGCTGTGGGGATAACAATGGAAATAGCGATGATCCATTTACGTAATCCCGATTTATTGGGGCTGGAAGTTGTATTCATATGTAAAAAGTGTTTTGACATCTTTAATTAACCGTTTAAACTCTTTTTTGTTGACGCTAAGGTCCGGCTGAACCACTTCATAGACACCGCGCACATAGCCCTTTTTATCAATAAGGGTAAATGCACCAGAGTGAGCATATCCTCCGAGGGCGTCTTCTTCTCTTCCTGCAAAAATAAGGAAGTGTTCAATCCCAAGTTGATGTGTAAATGATTCATTTCCAGTTAAAAAGGACCAATTTGGATTATTGATACCCAATTTCTGCTTGTAGGTCTTTAGCACACTAGGAGTGTCGTGTGATGGGTCTATAGTAAAAGACAGGTAATGAATGTCTTGTTTATATTGACCTAGCGCCTTCTCTACGTTTTTTAGTTGGGTATTCATAATGGGGCAAATACTAGGGCAAGTGGCAAAGAAGAATTCACTGATCCAAACTTTCCCTTCAAATGTTTTGTTATTCACAATGACTGAATCTTCATTGAAAAAAGAAAAATCTGGTATGGTCTGATAAATGGTATCAGTAGTTGTCTTACCATTCTGTTGTTGGTAAGTAACGTCGTAATTGCCTAAAAAGGGTAAACGATTTGGTTTTTGCTCAATGCAAGAATAAGCTAAGAGCAAGCACAAGAGTATCCAGTTACTTTTGTTTTTTAGCACGTTCTTTGTCGTATTGTTTCATCAAGAGCGCAAGGTGTTCTTTCATTTTACGGATCATTCCTTCGGTATGACCATTGAGCACCATTCGCAAATGGTTTTGTTTGTCGAGTAGCAAAATCAATTCGTTGTAAGAGACTCCCCCAAAGTATTTCGGGTCTTTAACAATAAGTTTTTGACCGTTATTGGCTAAGTTGTAGAAATCTTTAGGGTCCGCATTGATTAATTGCCAAAGTTCTGGATCAAATCCTTCTACCCTGCTTTTTAACATGTCTTGTATGTCTAATAGCTCTTGTTCTGAAACGGGTTTGCCTAATGAATCTACGACAATGGAAAGCATTCTTACTTGCTTTAGTTTTTTACGCTTATTGGTTCGTAAATCTTTGTAGAGGTTTTGAGTTAACGGAAAAAATGCCAAACCACATTGATGGGGGCATGTTGTCTGTAGGGTAGTGATGAGGACTACTTGATTTTTATAATCATTTAGGGTAAGCTGCTGCTTGCCCTTATGGTTGAATACAGAAAAGGTTGGTGTTTCCACCAACCCGTAATCTGCTAATTTTTTGAAACGGTGGTCGCAACCACGCGTGGCCATGAAAATAAGAATGAGTGCTGGCCCAAATACTAGTGTGAGGGCTAAAATAGACCGTCTTTTACTACGCTTAGCTCTATTATTTTCCATATTTTATTGCCACATTGTTGCCCAAACACTACCAATAGCAGTGCCTTCAACAAGAGCTATGAAAATTAAATAGAGAACAAAAATGAAGTAAGGAACCAGAATTACATTACGTAAGTATTTGCGCTCGTCTCCGAGGTGCATAAATACCATAACGATGTAACCAGCTTTTAATAAAGTGAGTAAAATAAAGATGATTTTTACTGCCGTCCACCAGTCTGAAGATTGCTTGATGCTTGCACCAATAAATACTTCTATGACCGTTACTATCGTAAGTAAAAGGGTGACTTTGTAAATCTTAGAGCGGATTTCTTTGCCCTTTGCTTCGTCGTGATGTCCGTGAAGTGAGTATTCTATGAGGTCGTCTCTTTCCATGTTTTTTGACTTTTAAGAGAATTACAATAAATAAAAGAAGGTAAATACGAAGACCCAAACAAGGTCAACAAAGTGCCAATACAAACCAGTTTTTTCAACCATTTCGTAGTGGCCTCTCTTGTGATAAGTTCCTCTTAATACACCAAGTAAAATAAGTATGTTAATTACCACTCCTGAGAATACGTGGAAACCGTGGAAGCCAGTGATGAAGAAAAAGAATTGAGCATATTGTTGAGGGCCATATTCGTTTTGTTTCATATTGGCACCATAAATAACACGGTTCTTTTCACCAGCATAAAGCGATTCGTAATATTTTTTTTCTGCTTCTTTACCTGTGATTTCTTTGCCACCAACCTGAAAATGTTTACCGCTTTTTTTGATGATAAGCTTCATTTCATGATCTGCAGCTTTGTTAATGAGAGCAACAGAACCGTCAGTTAGGTGTATTTTACCAGCTTCAAGATGACCCATTTCAGCTGCGTGCTGATATTGGTGCATCAGGTCTTCTTTGATAACTGCGCCCGCTTTATGTTTAGTACCTGCCTCAACCACTGTAAAGTTTTCAATTTCACCAAAGTGACCTTTGACAATAGCTACAGAACCATCTGCGAGTTCTATTTTACCAAACTCAGATCCGTGAATAAAGTGAGACCATTCCCATGCCTGCGAACCTAAAAAGAAAAAGCCACCAATCACTGTGGCAATCATCCATTTGGTTACTCCTTTTCTATCCATGCGGTGTCCTGCTTCAACGGCTAGTACCATAGTTACAGAAGATACAATGAGGATAAATGTCATGAGGGCTACGTAAAGCAATGGATACCCGTGACCAAGGAATGGCATTGAATTAAAGGTTTCTTCACCAATAGGCCAAGCATCTTGGGTATTGTGGCGTGTGAAACCATAAGCAATTAATAAACCACTGAAAGTGAGTGCATCCGAAACGAGGAAGAACCACATCATTAGTTTGCCATAACTTGTTTGGAAAGGGGATTCTTTACCACCCCATAGTATTTTGGCGTCTAGTTGAGCAGAATGTCCGGCCATTTTAAGAGAAATTTTTGTGCAAGTTTAGTGAATAAAAATCAAAAAGACGAGTAAATACACCCACAAAAGACCTAAAAAGTGCCAGAAGATGCTACTCAGTCTGAGTGACAAATGATTTTGAGACGAGAACTTGCCTGTAAATGAAGCAATTGCAACTTTTACTAGGTAAAGTAAAGCAATCAAAACATGTAATAGGTGTACAAAAGTTATAAGATAGAGATAGGCTGATGCTGAATCCGCGGCTTGCATTGCGCTGAGTTGTAGGTGCGGTTTGAGAACGGTCCCGTTATATTTGAGTTGTCTGTTTTCATATTGGAGCGCCTTACCAGAATAGTAAATGGTGAAATCTTTACCATAGGTGCCGCGCGCAAAGAAATCACCTCGTTTATCTCTAATATTTATGGCCAATTCACTTAAACGAACTTCGTCTGAATAGGTGAGTTGAGTGCTGTCATTTGTGAACAATAATCCATTTTTAATTAATACTGGACTTCCGTTGTAATAAAGCTCTATTGCCGAATTGGGCTCGCGCAAGCGCAACGTTTGGTTATGTTTTATTTTTTCAAATTGTTTGAAATACGCTTGTATTTTTTCAAAATCTTGATCGGAGATAGATTTTCCGTTGATGAGGTATTCGTTGCCGTCTACTGCAACAAGATTTCCTTTGTATTTAAATTCGTAATAATCACCATAACGGCCATTGGTAACAAGTATGTCATTTACCGGATTAACACCCTTATTAACGAGTTGCCCATAACCCTGGAATTGATAATATAAAAACCCTGCTCCAAAAATAAGTGTTGCAGCCATAGCTCCTTTGATTTGAGCTTGTTTGTCTTTTTTAGCACCTTGAATGGCCAACCAAAAGCTTAACGAGCTTAATCCAATAAATAGCGTGCTTAGATAAAAACCATTTGGCATTGGATACTTAAGCCAAAATGATTTCCCCATAGACACGTAGTAGCCTGAGGTTAGACCGGTAAAAAGCATAACAATGCTGAAAATACCGACATAAACAAGATTTTTTTTCATTTTTTCCCTTACTTCAGGGCTAAGTTCATTTTCGTATTTCATGACAAAGAGTTTAATAAATCAATAAAATGATCTGTGCGATCAAATACATAAATAAATTGAATGATCGGTAAATAAACAAACGAAGCGAACATGAGTTTACGAGCATCGGAAGTTTCGCAACTAATGTAAAGTTTGTAGGACAAATAAAAGAACCAAATGCCTAAAACACTTGCGGCAACCAAAGTAATACTTCCAACCCAACCCAAGAGCCAAGGCATTAAACTAAACGGAATGAGGGCCAGTGCGTAGACCATAATCTGGAAAGCAGAGCTTTTGTTTTTTCCGCTTTTAGATGGCAATAATGAAAACCCTGCTTTTTTATAATCTTCGTAAAGAACCCAAGCAATAGCCCAAAAGTGAGGAAATTGCCAAGTGAATTGGACAAAGAAGAGGATGCCCGGAATGAAACCAAAGGCGTCTGTAGCTGCAATTGCGCCGAGAAAAGGTGGAATTGCTCCGGGAAAGGCACCAACAAAAACTGCCCAGGGTGTTATTTGCTTAAGGGGGGTATATACGAATACATAGCTCGAAAAAGCAAGTAAACCTAATATTGCACTTTTTAAATTGATAAGATAGAGTAAGGAAGTACCAATGAGCAAAAACGAAATAACAATCATGTAGGCTTCATTGAGACGCATTTGCCCTGTAGGAAGCGGCCTGTTATTTGTCCGGCTCATGATCTGATCAAGGTCGCGTTCCCAGATTTGATTGGCGCCGTTAGACGCTCCGGTTACAAGTGTGCCACCAAGCATGAGGCAGGTAATTTGCAACCAGTCTTGTCCACCGGCGAAAAGATAACCACTCAAAGCCGAAAGAATGACCAAAAAAGAAAGACGAAACTTGGTAAAAACCAGGTAGGTTTTGATTTTTGAAGGCTTTATTACTATTGCGTCAGACATTGTTACAAAATTACATCAAATAGTCCTTGTAGAATAGTAAAAATGAGCCAAACCAGAAGAAAAACAAATCCAAATGCCAATGCAAGTACGCCTATTGTATCAATAATGAGTCCGCCAATGAGAAGTAATAAAATTCCGGTGACAATAAATACCAAGCCTATTACGCCAAAGGCATGCCCAAACTCTCCAAAAATCCGAGGACGATGCTTTATATGTTGATGAGCTGCGATTTGTGTTTGTTGAATTTCTTTATGTTTTGAGAGCCTAGAATAGTTAATCTTTTGGCTTGGAGCTTGACTAATCAACGTAACATCATCCTGTTTTTCTACAGATGTAAGATTGGATTTTGGGGAATTTTCGAAAGTAGGACTCTCGCTTTTAGTCTTTTGTGTTATCGAAATATTGTTGTGGGGCGTTTCAGTAAAAACATTAGAATTCTCGATTTCATCTAATGTTAAAGAAGTTGTATGGTGCTTCATCACTTTGCTGTGGTGTAGCGTCAACTCTTTTGAAGATTGGCATGCGTTTATAATTAATATCGCCAGAAGAATGCTAAATAGATTCTGGAATTTCATGGTAGTAATCATTTTTGATGAAATAATCTAAAAGCGCCTCTTTAAGTAAATGTTGTTGCTGTTGGTGATTTAGAGGCGGTAATTTTTGATTGAGTGAAAAATGGGGCCAAAGGTCTGCATCACGACCATCAAATGTATAATAACCATATGGTTCAAGTAAAGTACATATTGCAATATGCATGAGCTCCATTTTTTGCTGCTTTGAGAATGTTTGATGCCCCATTCCTAGTTCATTAACGCCCACCAAAAACAAGAACGTTGACATGTCCATGCCGGGTCCGAAGTCTATTTCAAGATTTTTTTGCAATTTTTGAAAGCGCAGTTCAATATCGTGATCCATGTTGCAAAAATACGCATAGAACGTCGATATAAGACAACAAAAAAGGGGCCTCTTTCGAAAGCCCCTCCTTTTCATCAATCAACTTCTTATTTTTTCACAAATTGCTTGCTGCTTAAACCAGCATTTGTAACAACTTGGATTGTATAGATACCTGCTTTGAGGTCGTCTACGCTGATTTCTTGAGTAAGGCCATTGCCAACATGTGTAGCGACTACTTTACCTGTAAGATCAACGATACGAATTTGTTGCATAGCCTCAGTTGCTTTAACAGTCATAATGCTGTTAACTGGGTTAGGGTAGATGGCAACAGCTGAAGTAGCTTCATTGATTCCTGTAGTACAGTCTTCACAGCTTTCCCAACATACTTCACCAATAGTAGCAGCACCAGCAACAGTATAAGAACGGTTAGTAAAGCCTCCGTTTGTTACAGTACATGACTCGCCACCAACAAAGTTCTCTTGGTCATTCCAACCATCAACAGTGAATTTGTATTCGATTGCGCCAAGTCCAAGAGGAACAGTCACATCCCATACGTTGTCTGCATTCGCGTCAGTCATTGGGGTACAAGTACCACACCAACCGTTGAAAGTACCATTTAAGAATACACCAGCAGCAGTAGAGCCACCACCAGCAATGTAATCATTCATGTCAACAGAGAATGTAACATCGTTTGTACAGATATCACAGCTTGCAAAACATACATTAGGCAAAGTAATATCACCAGCAACAACGTGGTAACGGTTGTTGAATCCGTCATTCACAGGGTCAATACATGGCTCTGTTCCATCAAATTCTTCTTGAGCGTTCCATCCGTCGATAGTGAATTTATATTCAATAGCACCTGGAGCAAGTGGTAGAGTTACTTCCCACATACCGTTACCCATGTCTGTCATTGGGTTACAAGTACCACACCAACCGTTGAATGTACCGTTTACGAATACACCACCAGTCAATGAACCTGTGTATTGAGACATGTCAACGCGGAAAGTAACGTTGTAGTCTTGAACAGCAATTGGAGTTGTGCGCTCGTATACAAAACGCCACCATCCTGGACCGAAGTTGATATCTGCGGTAAGTGTGTTACCACCGTTTGAAATAGCAACGTTGTAAGTAATAGAACTTGCAGCAGCAGCAGGGCTTGCGATTTCAGCACCATTAATTACTTTAGATAGGCCGATATGTGCCCCTAATCCGTTTACAGTAAGCGTACCTGCAGCAGCATCATAAGAGTAAGTTGCAGCACCACCTACGTGAGGAGCGATTGGAGTACCACATCCTTCAGGTGCACCTTGCCAAGCTTCTAACCAAGTAGAACCATCCATGTAGTGAGTCATGGCACCATTCGCTTCAAATTTGATAGAATCATCAAAAAAACAAGCGCGAGTAGTTACATCTCCAGCACCGTTTGCCCACCAGCTCATGTCGCCTGGACCAGATGGTCCTACGCCGAGCGCAGCCGCTTGAGGTGCTAATTTCCAAGTACCCTCAATCTGAGCAGAAAAACTCAAGATAGGAGCAAAAAGTAAAAAGTACAGTTTTTTCATGTTGTTAATTTTTAGAGGTTTTAGTGTTCAAAATTTAAAGAACGGGTTAAATATAGTAAAAAATACAATAAGCAAAAAATTGCTCATTTTTTGTATCAATTATCTATTAAAACAATAAGTCGTTAAAAAGTTCATAAGTGAGCATTTCTTCTGCACACCTAATTTCGAAAGTTCCCTTTTCCGCTCGCCATTGGCCATCGGCACTAACGCGTTTGAGGGCATTTGCATCAAAACTAAATGCTAAGGTTTTGTTTTCTCCAGGGAGAATGGATACTTTTTGAAAATCGATCAGACGTTTGTTTTCTGGAGTGGTGCTGGCATATAAATCGCTAATGTAAATGGGCACTACCATGAGGATAGGTTTTTGACCCTCATTGCTTACATTGACCTCAAAAGAAAAGGTGCCTTTTTGCTCGTCTTTGTTGACAAAGCGCATACTTTTCACTTTTCCAGTATTGTAGGAGAGACCAAAACCGAAGTCCCATTGTGGATTATAGGCCTTGAAATCACCAGACTTAGAGCGGTCAACGCTGCGTGGGTGGTCGTAGAATTCTATGACGCCGTCGTAGCGTGGGTAGGTGTATGGCAGGCGACCTGTAAAATCAGCTTTTCCAGTGATAAGCTCTGCAAGTGCTGCTCCACCATGATCTCCTGGTAAGTAGGCTTGGATGATGGCATCACATAAAGGCTCGATGTCGTTGATGATGCGAGGTCTAGCTTCTAATAAAACTAAGATGACTTTTTTACCAGCGGCTTTGGCTAAGCGAACCAACTCTTTTTGTTTGTCGTCTAGTTGAAGGCTTCGGATATCTCCAGGTTTTTCAGTAGAAGGAAGTTCACCCAAACAGAGCATGACGACATCATTCTTTTTAAGTGCCTTTTTATAGGCGTTCAAGTCTTTGTATCGTGAAGCTTCAAAATCATTCTCTAAGTACAGCTCAACACCTTGCTGTAGTGAAATTTGAGAAGAAGGGAATTGTTGTCTGACTGACTGATAAATATTCAAAACCCCTTTTGTATTAAAACTAGTGTCAAGCCCTTGCCAAGTGTGCGTCCAAGCACCATTGAGCATGTTTAAACTTGCGGCACCAGGCCCAGCCACCAGAATACGTTGTTGTCCGCTTAATGGCAGCAGATTGCTTTCGTTTTTAAGGAGTGTAATAGATTCTAAAGCGGCTTGTTTAGCCATGGCTTTAAATTTACTACTACCAAATAAAGGGTACTGATCAAATGCTGGTAATGGATTGGTAAACAAGCCGAGTTGATTTTTTACATACAGAATACGACGAACAGCATCGTTTAATCGCTCCATTGATATTTTACCAGACTTGACCGCTTGAATCATGTCCTTACAGTAGGTTTTGTATTGGGGGTTAGATGGGACCATGCTCATATCCACACCAGCGTTGAACGCTTGAATAGCTGCATCAGCTAATGAAGGTGCGGTGCGGTGAATGGTATGTAACATAATGAAGTCTTCCCAGTCTGATACCACAAAGCCTTTGAATCCCCAATCTTTTTTTAATGTTTGAGTTAAAAGTTTATAGTTGGCATGTCCTGGCATTCCATTGACAACTCCTGAATTAATCATCAGGGTAAGTGCCCCTTTTTCAACAGCTGCTTTAAACGCAGGTAAATACAACTCTTGCATATATTTTTCTGGTATAAATGCAGGTGTTCTGTCGCGTCCAGAGAAACTTGCGCTATATCCAACGAAGTGCTTGAGACAAGCCGCCGCGTGAAACTGGTCCACGGTTTGACCCGACCCCTGATATCCTTCAACAAGAGCAAGGCCCATCTGAGTTCCTAAGACAGGGTCTTCGCCAAGTGTTTCAAAATGGCGAGACCAAAGTGGCTGACGCCCCAAATCTAATACGGGTGAAAAATTCCATGGAATACCAGAGGCCCTACATTCATAAGCCGTAACTTCTCCCATTTGACGTGCAAGTTCAGTGTTCCAAGTTGCAGCCAGACCGATTTCTTGTGGGAAAAGTGTACCGCCAATTGTATAGTTGACACCATGAATTGCATCGATTCCGTAAAGAATTGGAATATTCTGTTCTTTTTTTAGGTAAGGCGCATGGATATCGGTCATGACAGATTTCCACTCATCAAGGCTTAAGGTATGCCAGCCCACATTGAGGATTGATCCCACGTGATATTCTTCCAATGCTTCTTTGAGTTTAGCTTGGTCGATTCTTTCAGGAATCAATGCCTGACCTTTGTTGTCAGTTTGATGGATAGCATCTAAAGTAATCTGACAGGTTTGCCCAACTTTTTCTTCTATGCTCATCTGATCGATGAGCGTTTCTATCTCTTGGGCAGTAGGATTAGAAAAATAGGGCTTCTCATTTCCGCTTAAGGAAAGTAGAGCTATAGCGATGAAGCCGCTATAAATAACAGTTTTCAACATAAGGATGAATTATTGAAATACGCGAACGTAATCTACATACATTTTTTGTGGAAAAATCGTGCTTGCATTTGGCGATCCAGGCCAATTTCCGCCCACGGCAACATTCATAATGATGAAGAATTTCTCGCGAAACTCACTCATTTCTGCGGGGCTAGTATCAATGGAATGATATTCTACATCATCAAGCAACCAATGTATAGAATTTGCATCCCAAGTAATAGAGAATACGTGGAAGTTATCTGCAAATTTGCCCGACGTTAGTGACTTGCTACCACCATATTGTGCATGTGCGCCAGCATTACTCCAGTGAACAGTTCCGTGAACGGTTCTGTCATTAGCCCCATCACCACCTATTAGTTCCATAATATCAATTTCACCACATGCAGGCCAGCCAGCGGAGGTGATATTGTCTCCTAACATCCAAATTGCAGGCCAGATACCTTGTCCGTATGGGAGCGCTGCACGCACATCTATGCGGCCGTATTTCCAAGATTTAATGCCTTGTGTTTTGATACGACTTGAGGTGTAGTTGGAAGTGTTGAAGTTTTCGTTTTTAGCAGTGATTGTTAGAATCCCGTCAGAAACTACAGCATTATCTTGTTTGTAATATTGCAATTCATTATTGCCCCAACCCCAGCTTCCGGTACCTAAATCATAGGTCCAGTCAGAAGACAAGCTTGCTCCGTTGAATTCGTCTTGCCAAACAAGGGTGTAATTTGGATAAGTTAGGGGGCTGATGTATCCTGAAGTAGGCGCACCTGTATTTCCAGTGCTAATTTCAATTAACACTTCTTCAGTTTTTTCGATGAAGCTCGTTTGAATGGTGTGTGCTCTAGTTCTAATTTTATATGTGCCAGAGGTGTTGAAAATATGTGTTGCCTCTCCATCTTGTGTTTCAACAGTAGTAGAGTCATTATCGTCATAGAACGTAACTGTATAAAAGTTAGCGCTGTCTGCCGTTGCATAAACATGAACCTCTCCATTTGTTATGGTTAGTTGTGTTGTTAGATTACTGGGTTTACCAGCTGGTTTTGGTTCGTTTGGTTTACAAGCCAAAAGAGCCATACTAAGTAAAAGAAAGGTCATGATTTTCATGAGTAAAGATTAAAGGGTCTTTAATTTAAGATACCATTTGAGACCACCTTCGTGATGACCGTATTGAAGGTGTAGAGTAGAATCAGTAGCTGATAAAATTCTATAAACTCTAGGCCCAGTATAAAATCCAAGAAACGCATTTCCAGATATGGTGATTGTTGTTTCTTCTCCTTCTGTAAGCAACCAATTTTCATTCATTTGGTCATCAAAAGGGGCAGAAAAATCGCCTAAGTTCTGATAAGAACCTGGGAAGCTTGCTGCTAGGGAATTATGCAGATAAACCTCACCATTTGTTATCATATCAAATTTAAAGGCATTTAAATGAAAAACATATTGGTCGTCATAGAGACCGCATCCAGGCTTTTCATTTGGACCGGCAGCCCACCATTCTGGTGTAGCACCAAGTGCGCTTTCTGGATCAGGACCAACACCCATATGACCTGAGGCAGCTGAATCAACCACCCAAATTTTGTAGCCCGGCCCGTTGATACCGCCTGTAAGTATAGTGTAATAAGGATTGTTAAGCAAACCAAAGTCGTCATTAGCTATGGTTACTTCTTGGCTTGAACTTTTACTACCACCTTTGGCGAAAACCGTCAATTTGATTGTGTACGTTCCTGCATAAGGATAAGTTGCAGTTACATTTGCTCCTTGTGCTTTGGTTCCGTTGCCAAAGTCCCATACGCACTGAATGTTAGGATTTGAGGCACTGAGTTCAATAATATTTGCATTGGATGCAGATGGAGCCATTGTAAATTGAGCATCAGCATCTGAAGGCGCCGGCCCGAGTGTGGGTTCGTATTTCTGGCATGCAACGAGTGCAAGTCCTATACTGAGTATGCTAAGCAATAATGTTTTCATGATATAAATGCTTAAAAATTAATAACCAGGGTTTTGTGTCCAATTACCACCAGCGAGGTCTATTTCTACTTGTGGTATTGGGAACAATTCGTGTTTACCTGTAACAAATCCAGGGATAAATTGTGCGGCTTGACCCGTGCGAACGAGATCAAAGAAGCGATGGCCTTCACCTGAAAGTTCCAAACGACGCTCAAGGTAAACCTTTTCTACGCTGTTTACAGATGCTCCAGGTATGCCAGCGCGTTGACGAATTTGGTTCACCAATTGAGTTGCACGTGTAGGATTGCCAATTTGGTAATTGGCTTCTGCGGCCATGAGGAGTACATCAGCATATCGAATAACGCGGTAATTTACTGGGCTTGTAAGGTCGTTATCAGGCAACCCTATTTCTCCTTGACGCTTGATATATTTGTTGTTGTAGTAGCCAGTATGCCCCCCTGCACCAATTGCGTATGTAATTGATGCGGCATTTGGTTGTGCTGCGATAAACGCCTCGATGTCTAGTACAGTTGCTTCTCTACGTGAATCTATTGGCGAAAAAGCAGCATAAAGTTCTGGGGTAGGCAAGTTATAAGAGTTGCCATCTCCATAAACAGGACCGTTGTACTGACGGATCCCTTGAAATCCGACAGCTGCATTTCCTTCTAGACAAATTAGACAGCCATAACTACCTCCCTCAAGTCCAGTATATTCAATATCAAATACAGTTTCGGGATTACCTTCTGCTGCGACACTAAATAAAGTGCTGTAATCTTGATATAAGCTGTATTGGCCAGAAGCAATGACTTCTTCAAGAATTTCAGCTGCTTCAGTGTATTTATTTTGGTAGAGGTAAACCTTACCAAGTAATGATTTAGCAGCACCCTTGGTTGCGCGCCCTTTTTGGCTCGCAACAGGGTTGAGCACAGCGGAAGCGGCAATTAAATCAGCCTCAATTTGGGCATAAACCTCACTTTTGGGAGATCTAGGAATACTTCGCGCTTCCTCTATACCGATTCTTTTGTCTAGGATTAGAGGAACATCACCAAAGAATTTAACAAGCTCAAAATAGTAATAGGCACGTAAAAATTTGGCTTCAGCAATAATGTGTGCTTTTCCAGGAAAATCAATGTTGTCTTGATGTTCCAATATATAGTTTGCGCGGGTAATTCCTGTGTAGTTCCAGCGTAATACACTGCGCAATTCTACATTCACACCACCATGTGTCATGTTATCGATATCGTGGAGTCCTTTGCTGTCGTTTACACTCTCGCCACCAGCAATTGCGTTGTCAGAAGCTATTTCACCAATCCAAAGTGAAAGAAACGATCCTTGAAGGAGGTCGTAAGCTCCGGTAAGTGCACGATCGAAGTCTTCAGGTGTTTGGAAGAAATTCTCTGCATCTTGAGCGTACGGAGGGTCTACGGATAAGAATTTTTCGCAGGAAGGCAAGGTAACTATCGTTACAAATGCCAAAAGTATGTAGATGAGTTTTTTCATGACTTGAATACTTAAAATTTGATTTGAATGCCGCTCATTACAGAACGCGCCTGTGGATACATGCCATAATCTACACCCGCAGAAAGTACACTTGAGGAACTTAGGTCTGGGTCAAAGCCCATATATCGGGTGAGGGTAATGAGGTTATTTGCCGCTACGTATATACGCAGTGACTCTACATTTATTTTACGCAAAAGCGTGCTTGGTAATGTATAACCAAATTGGAGGTTACGAAGGCGAACAAAAGAACCATCTTCAACAAAGTAGTCTGAGAAAAGGTTATTGTTAGTTGCTCCGGTCGTAAGGCGCGGATGCTCGTTAGTTGACCCTGGGCCTGTCCATCGGTCTATTACATATGCCAATTGGTTTGCATAAGGCTGTTGACGCTCGTAATTACGAATAATTTCTTGACCAAGAGCAGCATAGACATTTCCAGATAGATCAAAACCATGTGCTTTAAAACTAAATCCAAATCCCATTGTAAAGTCCGGAATGGCAGAACCCAAATAGGTTTTGTCTGAGTCATCTGAGAAATTAATTTTTCCATCTCCATCTTGATCCACAAAAATAAGATCTCCTGGTTGCGCTCCTTCTTGAACGACTGTAGCGTTGTCAATTTCTTCTTGTGTTTGGAATATTCCAGCTGTTTGGTAACCAAAGAAGTAGCCAATTTCATATCCTTCTTGGAAGCGCGTTGCTACATCACCACCCACACTGAAACTTGCACCAGGAATATACTGAACGCCTTCCGGCACACTTACTACTTTGTTGTTAATGGTAGTAAAGTTGAAATTAAGGTTGGTTTGCAAGATGTTTTTGCGATCTGATTGATAAGCCACTTCAAATTCCCAACCTTTATTTGAAACGTCTCCTGCATTGATGATTGGAGGATAGCCTCCCGGGCCATAAGACCCTAATAGTGCAGATACATCAGGTTGGAAAAGTAAATCATTGGTGTTTTTAATGAAGTAGTTAGTGGTAAAGTTGAGCACTTTTAACCAAGTAAGGTCAACACCGACGTTGAATTGTCTTGTTGTTTCCCATTTGAGGTCTGAGTTTGCCGGGCGGCCAATTGCCACACCCTGTGTGATTAAGTCATCAAAAACATAAACTCCTTCTCCGTTGAGCAAAGCACGGTAGGCAAAGTTTGGAATTTGGTCGTTGCCAGAAACCCCATAACTCAAGCGTAATTTTAAGAAATCTATGCTTTCAGACTTAAAGAAAGACTCGTCTGAAATGAGCCATCCACCTGAAATGGTTGGGAAAAGACCCCAACGACTGTTTGGTCCAAATTTGCTTGAGCCGTCTCTGCGAAGAATTCCTGAAACAAGATACTTTTCTTTGTAAGCATATTCAGCACGCAAGAAAGCAGATAGCAAACGCTCTTTGAATTCCCATGAGTTTACATTGTTGAGGTAGCCTCCTTGTGCTGTGTTGGCAGAGATATCTGCGTAATCTAATGAGTTGTTAGGAATACCAAATGCAACACCGTTTAAGGATTGTCCTTTGCGCTCAAATACAGAAGCACCTAAAGTCCCCTTAACTTTGTGTGTTTCATTCCAGATCTTTTCATAGTTCAGAAAGCTCTCGTAGGTAAGATCGAGAAAAGTTGAACGCTCTTCATAAACAGCAGCACCTCTAGTGATGAAAATACTGTCAGCAATTTCTACCTGAGGGGAGGCTAAGCTAGCGTCAGCAGCAGTATTGGCGTATTTGCCATCTCCGTACCACACAAGCGGAGAAAACACTTTGCTATCTACGTTGGCATAATTATAGTTGAAACGATTGGTGAAAGAAAGGTTTTCATTGAACTCATAGATAAACTCTTCTTTACCAACAAATTTATTTGCAGTGCTCCAGTTATATTGGTTCATCATTTGTGCAATGGGATTGATAATGTCGCTCACCTCTTCCATGTATGAGAATGTGCCTGGGCTGCTGTAAATTGGTTCGTTCGGGAACGCATTAATTGTGTTATAGAGCACAGAGCCAATTCCATTCTCAGGAAGCGTGCTACGCATGTCCGAGGAGAATAAAAGCACTGAATTTAATTTTAACTTTTCAGACATATCGGTACTGAAGTTCATTCTCGCATTGTAACGGCCAAAGTTGGCTTTGTCGGCACCTACAATACCGTCTTGGTTAAAGTATCCTAAGCCAATTGAGTAACGCGTGTTTAGCGTTCCGCCATTAAGTGAAAGGTTGTGGCTTTGCACCGGCGCTGAGCTAAAAACTGAATCTTGCCAATTTGTTCCAGTTCCTAGATTGGTGTTGGAAAAGGGCATTGCTTGACCTCCAAAAGCGAAAGCTTCATTTTTGATGACAGCATATTCTTCAGCGGTTAATAAATCTAATTTTCTAGCGGTTTGTTGAACACCATAGTAACCGTTGTATTCTATGCTTGGTTTGCGATTGATTGCACCGTTTTTTGTTTCAACAATGATAACTCCGTTAGCCGCACGAACACCGTAAATACCTGCTGTTGCATCCTTTAACACGTTGATGGATTTAATATCAGATGGGTTGAGAGCATTGAGCCCTTCTGAGTCATATACGACGCCGTCAACAAGAATCAAAGGATCATTGTCTCCAAAAGTTGACAATCCGCGGATTCGAATGTTAGAAGAACCACCTGGCGACCCAGAGTTGCTCGAAATAGTTACTCCAGATACCTGGCCTTGAAGAGCCTGGTCCATACGAGTCATGTTCATCTTTTCGATGTCTTCTCCCTTTACTTTTGACGTAGCGCCCGTGAGCTCTTTGGTTTTGGATGTACCATAACCCACAACGACAACATCTTTAGTGTCCTGGACAAGCTCCTGAAGTACAACGGTCAAATTGGTTTTACCTAGGACAGGAACTTCGAGTTTTTGGTAACCCATTGCTGAGAAAATGAGCACTTCGGTTTGCGGGTCAGTAACTGAAATTTGGAAAAGACCTTTGCCGTCAGTTAAAAAAGGTTTTTTGCTGCTTTTAACCGTGATTTTAACATAGGGAATGGCCTCCGAGCGCTCGTTTAATACGGTTCCGCTGATGCTTTGCCCATAGACTTGCGTGACACCTATGCTGCATAGAAGTGCCATGACGAGTTTTCTGATCATGTTGTTTTAGTTTTAGAGTGGTTAAATATAAGGAAAAATTAAATTATTGTACAAATAACAATAAGTTTTGTAAGTGAACAACTAATCAATTCTTTAATAAAAGAGAAACGGAGACACTCCTCTCCGTTTCCTTGATTATTAACCTGTATAACGCTCGTCATTGAGTGAAAGCGATGGTCTAATTTACAAACATTATTGTAAAAAATACAATAACTAAAAAAAATTTACATTTTAAAATTGTACTCATTAGCGAGCAAACGTTGTAGATAGGTGTCTCGATCAAAGCTGAAAAGCTTAGCTGGCCTATGTTTCACGTTCTTTTGTTTTTCATTCAGCGCAATGAGGGGGATATATTTTATTTTTTTTCTAAAATTGGCTTTGTCCATTTCTTGCTCAAAAGCAAATTCATAGAGTTGTTGAAATTCATTGAGTGTAAAGCGTTCAGGCAATAAATCAAAACAAACAGGTTCAGATTGAAGCTTTTGCTTGAGCATTTCGTAGGTGCTTTCTAGAATATGGTTGTGATCAAAAGCCAGTGTTGGCACTTCATTAAGTGGAACCCAGCTAATGTCGTCTGCCCAAGAAGAGGCTTTAACTTGAAAATCTTCTATACGTACCAATGCGAAATGTGCAATGGTGATAACTCGACCCTGTGGGTGTCTTTTTGGATGGCCAAAAGACTGAGATTGATGCATTGGTAAATCATCGAGGCCTGTAAGTTCTTTAAGGATGCGTTCTGCAGCAACTGGTAAATCTTCGTCAGGGTAGACCAAATCACCAGGGATAGCCCAATAGTTCTCGTAGGGCTCCATAGCACGTTTAATTAAAAGTGCTTTGATTTGCCCGTTTTCATAACCAAAAATAATACAGTCTACAGAGAAGGCCGCAGTAAAGAAGTCGTGAAATTCAATTTTATACATACCCATTAGTGTCCGCTTTTTGCGGTTTCAAAGGTATTAATTCCTTTGTTTTTAAGAATTGTTGAAGTGCGAATTGCAAAGTAAATAAGGTATGCAAAACATGCGACACCTACCCAATAAGATTGCTGTATTCCCAATAAGTTATCTGCAGCCAGGGTTCCTTGTGCCAAAGTGATAAATCCACCGCCCATGATCATAAGGATAAGCAAGCTCGAGGCAATATTAGTTTTTGACCCCAATCCTGCAATGCCCAGCGTGAAAATACACGGCCACAATGTGCTGCAAAATAAACCCACAGAAATAAAGGCAAATACACTGATATAACCTGAACTAAAAATACCGATAATGAGTGCTAAAGAACCGAGAGAAGAATACAAAATGATCTGACGAACTGGGTTGCCGTTGGATATAAAGTCAGCAGCGATAAGCACAAAAACCAATCCTATATAAGGCATAAATGAGGACATATCAGATCCGCCAATGGTGTTAGCTAAGGCGAATATTCCAAAAGCAACAATCGGCAAGAAAATACCCATTAATCGATTGAAAACTTTAGATTTTTCAAATACACCGGCAGCTGAGGCCCAACGACCGATCATCATGCTAGCCCAAAATAAGGAGACAAAAGGAGCTACTTCACTTTCTTTTTTGCCTAAGTTCTGCTTCATGAACTCTGGTAAGTTACTGGCTGTAGCGACTTCAACACCAACATAAACGAATATCGCGATCATAGCTAAAAGTACTTGCGGTTCGCGCAAGGTGCTCAGCATTTGCCCTGGCTCATTTTGATTGTCTTCGCCAATGTGATCAGGTAAATTGGAGAACTTAAAAAATAGCGCCGCCAAAACAAAAACAATTCCCAAAACTAAATAAGGAGTTTGGACAGAAGCTAGATCTAGGGTTGTTTTTGCATTGGATGCATTTCCAAAAATGGCATATGACACAATTACAGGCCCAATTGTAGTTCCAAGGTTATTGATTCCCCCAGCCATACTTAAGCGAACATTCCCTTTGGCAGGGTCACCCATTTGTATTGCAAGTGGATTTGCAGCCATTTGTTGAAATGAAAAACCGAGCCCAACAATAAATAATCCACCCAATAACATTTCGAAGGAACCACCATTATTGGAGGCGGGAATAAATAGTAAAGTGCCTAGCGCAGAAACCAAAAGTCCCAAAGCAAGTCCATTGCGATAGCCAATTTTATTGAATAAGTCTCTTTTGAGAAGGGAAGAGGTTGCAAAGTAAATAAGTGAACCTACTGTATAAGCAACATAGAAGGTATTTTGAATCCAAAGTACTTTACTTTGTTTAAGGTCAAGAGCTTTTTTGAAAACAGGAATGAGGATGTCGTTACTGGCGGCTACAAAGCCCCAAAAGAAAAAGATGACAATAAGCGTCCCAAAGGCGCTGTAGTTTGTTTTTTGCATGGTAGTCGATAAAGTTTTGGTCCAAATTACAATAATTTGGTTTTAACCTACATGTTGCTGCGAAATTTTTTCTTTATCGAGTTGGAAAATGCTAGAAACAGTACGAATTATAGCTTGTGCATCAAAACCACAATCTGCCCAGAGTTCTTCTTGGGTTCCGTGATGAATATACTCGTCAGGAATACCCAGACGAATGACTTCAGCTTGGTATTTTTGGTCTACCATAAATTCAAGTACTGCGGAGCCAAAACCACCCATTAGGCATCCGTCTTCAACTGTAATTACTTTATTGAATTTACTAAAGACTTCATGCAAAAGAAGAGTGTCTAGTGGTTTGACGAATCGCATGTCGTAGTGAGCAACTGAAATCCCAGATTCTTTCAGGATTTTAATAGCAGATTGAGCAAAATTGCCGGGATGGCCAATACTTAAAATAGCGATGTCGTCTCCAGAAGTAACTTTTCTTCCCTGACCAATTTTTATTTCTTTGAAAGGTGTTTTCCATTCGGTCATAACGCCGTTTCCACGTGGGTAACGTATAGAGAAGGGCCCTTGGTTGGGTAATTGGGCAGTATACATGAGGTTGCGCAACTCTTCTTCATTCATAGGTGCAGCTACAATCATGTTTGGTATCATGCGCATATAAGCAAGATCATAAGCCCCATGGTGCGTAGCGCCATCGGCTCCTACCAGACCACCGCGGTCTAGACAAAAAACTACATTGAGGTTTTGAAGTGCGACGTCATGCAAAACTTGATCAAAAGCGCGTTGCATGAACGAAGAGTAGATGTTGCAAAAAGGAACCATTCCCTGTGTTGCTAAGCCCGCACTGAAGGTTACAGCATGTTGTTCAGCAATACCTACGTCGAAGGCGCGTTTCGGCATGGCTTGCATCATGATATTAAGTGAGCAACCCGAGGGCATAGCAGGGGTAACGCCCATAATTTTGTCGTTCTTTTCGGCAAGTTCAACGATGCTGTGACCGAATACGTCTTGGTATTTTGGAGGCTCCGGAGATTTTGGAACAATTTTAACAATTTCTCCAGTTTCTTTATTGAAAACCCCTGGCGCATGCCATTTGGTTGGGTTGCCTTCCTCAGAGAATTTGTATCCAGCTCCTTTACGCGTGATGCAGTGTAGTATTTTTGGACCCGGAATGTCTTTTAGATCTGCCATTACTTTAGCAAGTCCAATGACGTCATGGCCATCTACAGGGCCAAAATACCTGAAATTTAAAGCTTCAAAAAGGTTAGATTGCTTTAATAGCGTTCCTTTGAGAGCATGTGAGACTTTTGATGCAATAGTTTGGGCGTCTGGGCCGAATTTAGATACTTTGCCAAGTAATTTCCAAACTTCGTCTTTGACTTTGTTATAAGTATGTGAGGTAGTGATGTCTGTTAGGTATTCTTTGAGGGCTCCTACATTGGGATCGATGGACATGCAGTTGTCGTTGAGAATAACAAGCAAATTAGCATCTTTCTCAAAACCCGCATGATTCATCCCTTCGAAAGCTAGACCTGCGGTCATGGCGCCATCTCCAATGACAGCGATGTGTTGGCGTTTGGTTTCTCCTTTGTAGTTGTTAGCAACAGCCATACCAAGGGCAGCAGAAATAGAAGTAGAAGAGTGGCCCACACCAAATGTATCATATTCACTTTCCGATCTTTTTGGGAAACCTGAAATTCCGCCTTTCAGACGGTTGGTGTGAAATTTATCTCTGCGTCCTGTCAAGATTTTGTGACCGTATGCTTGGTGACCTACATCCCATACGAGTTGGTCTTCTGGGGTATTGAAAGCGTAGTGCAGCGCAACCGTGAGCTCTACTACACCTAACGAGGCACCAAAGTGTGAGTTACCAATTTCAGAAATAACATCTACAATATATTGACGCAATTCTTGAGCTAATTGTGGGAGTTGTTCTTCTGTGAAATTCGTGCGTAGGTCGCTCGGAACTATAATCTGAGAAAGAAGGGGGCCGGGCTTGTACGGATGATTTGACATGTGAACAAAGTTAAGCGTTTAGGTAGCTATTTAAACACCCTAACGCAGAAAATGTTTAATTAGTGTTTGCTGCTGGCTTTTAGGTTGTTTTTTTCGAGTACAAATGCGAGTATCACAAAACAAAACACCAAGAAGTTGTGAAATAAGTGGTTGAGGCTAGGCTTTGTGAATTCAGCCTGCTGACCAAGCCAAAACAAGAACAAACTGAGGCAAAGGTATAGTGTGAATTTTTTGATATTGTAGGGAATGGGAAAGTGTCTTTGACCAAGCCAATAGGAAAGCACCATTTGCGTGGCATATACAATGAGTGTGGCCCATGCACTAGCCATATATTGGTACTGAGGAATATAATACACATTGATAGCAATGGTTAGGAGTGCGCCTACAATGGTGATATAGGCTCCATATTGCGTTTTCCCGCTCAATTTATACCAGATGCTTTGGTTGTAGTAGATGCCCAAGAAAACATTGGCCATCAATAAAATGGGCACCACTTTCAAGCCTTCCCAATAGGCATCTTTTTGGATAAAATGTTTGAAAATATCCAAATTGAGACTAACGAGCAAAAACACAGCGCAAACCATTGCAACAAAAACATTCATGACCTTTACATAAACAGTATTTCGGTCCTGGTTTTGCATTTGTTTAAAAAAGAAGGGTTCGGCTGCATAGCGATAGGCTTGTAAAATGATTGTCACTAACATGGCTAGCTTGTAACATGCGCTATAAATTCCAACTTGAGATTCGGCATAAATCAAGGATTCCGGGACCGCCGGATCGTAAAGTAAATGCTTGAGTAAAATGCGATCAAAGGTTTCGTTGATGATTCCTGCAAAACCAGCGATGACAAGAGGTATTGCGTAACGCCACATGCGTTTGTAGAGCCCCCAATCTCTAACAAATAGCACATTGAAAATACTGTCGTATAGTAAAAGAGGCTTAGCTAAGGATGCGATAAGGTTTGCCAAAAGAATAAACAAGATCCCTTCTTCTGGTCGACTTGCGCTGAAAAAGAATACCATGGCAATCACATTCAAGGCAATGTTGAGGCCTATACTTGTCATCTGAATTGCTGCAAAACGTAGCGCTTTTTCTTCAGCCCTTAATCTTGCAAGAGGCAAAGCTGTTATGGCATCAATCATGACGATGGTCCCCAAAAGTACGACATATTCGTTATGGCCTTCAAAAAGTAATGCGTTTGCAATATCATTATTGAAGTACAGTAAAACGAAGTAAAATAGAGCATTGATACCCACAACGGACCAGAAAGCTGCGCTGTAAGCTTTGTCTTTGTCATTTTCGTTTTGAAGAAAACGAAAGAATGCAGTTTCCATTCCGAATGTGAGTAGAACAATTAAGAATGCAACCCAGGCATAAAGTTCGGAAATGACCCCGTAGTCAGAAGTTTGTGCAAAATAATAAGTGTGTAGAGGCACGAGCAAATAGTTGAGCAAGCGCCCAAGGATAGAGGGCAGGCCATAAATGGCAGTTTGACCAACTAATTTGCGGATAGGGTTGCTCATTGATTATGCGCTGAAATTAGGCTTTCTTTTTTCTAAAAAGGCCGTTGTGCCTTCTTTGAAATCAGAAGTTCCAAAACATTTGCCAAATTCTTCAATTTCAACCTCAAATCCGTTCACTCCGGTGTTAAAACCTGCATTGACGCAACGAATGGCAGCTGCAATAGCTTTTGGCGAGTTCGCAATAATTTTTTGTGCCAAGCCTTCACAAGTAGAGAGCAATTCTGCCTGTTCTACAACTGTATTTACTAAGCCCCATTGCAATGCTTCTTCAGCCTTCATCATACCGGCTGTGAAAATCATTTCGTTTGCTTTTCCTCTACCAACTAATTGTGCCAAGCGCTGTGTCCCCCCGTAACCAGGGATTACACCTAATGAGGTTTCAGGCAGACCCATTCGGGCATTTGTGCTAGCGATGCGAATGTGTGCAGCCATAGCTAGCTCCAAACCACCCCCGAGTGCAAAGCCATTTACGGCTGCAATGACGGGTGTGCTGAGTTGTTCTATAAAATCAAACAGGGTTTGTTGACCACGCATTGCGAGTTCTCCTCCTTGTGCAATATTGAAATCTGCAAACTCTTTAATGTCTGCACCCGCTACAAAAGCTTTTTCTCCGCTACCAGTTAGCACTATGACTCTAACATTAGGGTTTGAATCAGCAGAATGGAGCGCGGAATGAAGGGCTTCAATGGTTGCTTTATTAAGTGCATTTAATTGCTGCGGACGATTGATAGTTAAAAAAGCAATTTGATTGCGAATTTCTGTTAGAATGAGCGCTTCCATAAAATTTAATTGATGGGTTAAAGATAGTCAGAATAATGTAGTTGGTAGATTTAGTGCGGAATACTGATCCTGAACGTAGTCCCTTTATCGGGTTCTGAGGCTAAGACAAAAACTTTCCCTTTATGATATTCTTCAACAATGCGCTTAACCAGGGTAAGACCTAAACCCCAGCCGCGCTTTTTTGTGGAATAACCCGGTTCAAATATAGTTTTGAATTGTTTTGGGGTGAGACCTTTACCTGAGTCTGAAATATCGATATAGACCCATTCTGCCACTTCTTGAATATGAATGCGCAAAACACCAATCCCTCCCATAGCATCTACAGCGTTTTTACAAATATTTTCAATGACCCATTCGATTAAAGAGGCATTATGTAGGACGATAAGCGGCCTCTCTCCATCAAGCTCAAATTGCATTTCTACTTTTTGAGATAAGCGAGCTTTCAGGTAATTCAGATTCTGCTCAATTGTTGTAGCTAAATCTCCTTCTGTAAGTTTGGCCCCTGATCCGATTTTTGAGAAACGATCAGTAATTTTCTCTAAACGTTCTAAATCTTTGTGCATTTCTTGCGCTATCATGGGGTCTACCTTTTGTTGTTCGAGATAGGCTACCCAAGCCATCATAGAAGACAAAGGAGTCCCTAATTGATGAGCAGTTTCTTTTGCCATTCCGGCCCAAACTTGGTTTTGTTCGGCTTTTCTGTACATTGAAAACAATAAATACCCGATCAAAACAATTAAGCCTAAAATCCCAAACTGTAAGTATGGCAACCAAAATAATTGTTGAACTTCTTCGCTGTCTTTAAGATAAAGTAATTTAGCGCCTCCGTTTATGGTGAGTTCAATTGGCGGGTGCCATTTAGCCATTTCAGTAATCGTAGCGCTGATATTAGCCGTAGCTAATTCTTTTTTTGACAAATTACTCGCCTCAACCTTTTGTGTTTTTGGATCATATAATAACACAGGCACAAGACTTTTTTGATCGGTGAGGTCGGCATTAAATGAGCGAATTAAAGAGTCAGAATGTGCCTGTAAGCGTTCCAACTCTTTAGAAAAACCATGACAAAGGGTCATGTACATTCCTTCAAAGACCTGTATTTGATAACTCCGACCGGCTGCAATCCATTCATTGGCGAGCCCTTGAAGGTTATTTTGAGTAGAGTTAGTGTCAATATTCCTAAATTGTGATACAGACTGATCGTCATTGAGTAAAATAAAAGGAATATCTCTGTTGGCTTCGATGATCGCCAAAGCAAAATCCACGTCCTGACTTACTCCTAGGTCAGATGCACTTAATAGATTTCGATTTGCTCTGACAACAAGTTCTATTTTTTCTCTTTCTTTTTCTTGCAGCGCGGTGAAAATTTGACTGCTCAACTCCACAAGTTCAGCTTTTTTACGCAGGGCTAAGGCCCATTGTTGAGCTTTACTGCGTTCGCGCGCGCCAATTTTTCTGATACTTTGATTTGAATAAAATAAAGATCCACTGACGATGGCCAAGGACAAAAGGACCAAAAATAATTTCCATCGCTGTTTAGAGGCGTATAAATCCATTGAACGAATTTACAGAAAAATTGGGCCTATGAACCCAAGATTTCGGTTTCTACTCGTTCACAAACGTAGTTGAAGTCAAAATGTTGCTCAAAAAGCGAACGATTGATAGAGGGCACATGCCCCTGCAGCGCTGAATCGAGCTGCTGATTAAGCTCATTTTGATCATTTGGCATAAAGCAAAGTCCCCCTCCGTAGGTTTCTATGATTTCTCGGGTCCCTCCGTTTTTTGAACCTACGATGATACAATCATTAAAAAGTGCTTCTATTGTGACCATACCTACCGTTTCGTGGTCAGCAGCCATTATGACAAGATCTGCAGCACTATAAACAAGATCCATTGCTCGATGAAAACCCGACCACAATACTTGGTTACTTTTTGGATGACTTTTGATGCTTTCTAACAAGCTAGTATGGTATGATGAGTCTTGATCTGGTGTTGGCGCACCCACAAAAACCAACAACTCATTGAGTGAAAGTCTTTGGCAAAAGCTTTCCCATATAAAACGTTGTCTTTTTTTAGGATCAATTCTTCCAACAACGACCATAATTTTTTTATCCGTTGGCCATCCCAACTTATTTCTTGCCTCTATTGGATTCAAATACGTTTGTCTGTCCATTGAAACGCCTGAATGGATAAGGTTGATTTTATTTTCTGCTACCCGAGACTGCTGTTTAACTTGATTTACTAAATAGGGCAGTGGACAAACCCAAGTATGAATAAACTTGTAGCGCAGTGTTCTAAAAAACTGTGTTCGTATTCCACCCATTGCCATTTCCATAAAATAATGGGACCTAACTCTTCCGCTTGAAAAGAATTGTACTGATGCAGCAATGCTCAGCTCGCGGTTATTTCTAAAGAATAAATCTCGGCGCCCCTCTTTTAGTAATTTACTGGCTAATTGCCAAGCGAATAACCATTGATAATGTTTAGCTTTTTGATCGACTATATGTATAGGTATGTTGTCTTGTTCAGCAGCTTTTGCTACGGGGCTGCTCGAGTTGGTGATCAAGAGAACGTCATGCCCGCGTTTTTGCATCTGAAGAGCATTGCGAAGCTGGTTCATTTCCAAACCACCCCAACCGTCGGACAGACATAAATAGGCTATGCGTTTCATAAGAAGAAGTGCGAAAATAGATAGAATTAGCCTAACTTTGCGACCATGCAGGACTTCAAAGCTTTACTACTTAAACCTTGGTTTGTTTTTACTTTCAGTTTGATTTTGATTGGAGGCACCCTTATTTTGTTAAGCCCCAATTTATTTGAAGGTGAAATTGTCTACAGTCAAAACGGCAAAAGATATGTTTTGGAAGCCCCCCTCAGCTTGGCTTATTTTGTGGGACTAGGATATCAAGACTCAGAAATGGAAGGAGTTGTAGATTTTTACCTTACTCGAAGGGGTTACATGCTCGCCTTTAGTTTGGTTTTAGGCTTTCCGCTATTGCTGGCCTACCGTTCGTTTTTGGCAAAAAAAAACAAGACGCTATAAACTTTTGGTTCGGCCACCATCTACAGGAACATTAATCCCATTGATGTAAGATGCCATAGGCGAGGCTAAAAACGCCACTGCAGCTGCCACTTCTTCTGGCTCGGCGATTCGCTTCATTGGACTTTCTTGTCCCATTTCAGCCAAAACATCAGGAATACTTTCTCCCGTTTTAGCCGCTTTCACTTTCGCAATTTCAGTCAGGCGCTGTGTGTTGGTTGCGCCAGGCAGCACATTATTAACAGTAATATTAAACACGCCTAATTCATTAGCTAAGGTTTTAGACCAGCTTGCAACCGCACCGCGAATTGTATTGGACACCCCCAAATTTGGCAGTGGCTGTTTAACTGAGGTAGATATGATATTGATGATTCGACCATAGCCTGCTTCTTTCATACCGGGCACTAAAGCTTGCATTAGGATATGATTACAAATAAGGTGTTGGTTAAAAGCTGCTAAAAACTCGCTAACCTCTGCCTCTATAATCGGCCCACTTTTAGGCCCACCAGTGTTATTAATCAAGACATGGACGTGTCCATTCGACTTGATAAATTCATTTACTACATTTTTTAAGCCTTCTGGATCTGTAAAATCAGAAACAAAAAAAGTGTGTTTTTGCCCTTTTGAAACATCTAAGGTTTTGAGCGCGGCAATTAGGTTTTCTTGATTTCTAGCGGTAAGACATATGGAAAACCCGTCAACAGAAAGTTTCTGAGCAATAGCCAAACCAATACCTTGGGTAGATCCGCAAACGAGTGCAAAAGGGGACGCTGGAGTCATGTGAGGAGAAATAAATATTAATTTTTGTTTGATTGAAATTTTGTATACATTTGCTAAATTACGAATACTAAACTTATTACTATGAAAAGTTTTACAAGATTAATTCTTACGACTTTTGCTTTACTAACACTAACCCTAAGTTCTTATTGGGCACAAGTTTCAGTGACGGCAACAGGCGGAACCACTACGGGAACGTATGGTACAATCAGTGATGCTTTTGGAGCCATCAATGCGGGAACGCACCAAGGCGCCATTACCATCACTATTACGGCAGACATTACGGAGCCGTTAATACCGAATGTGCTCGGTCCAAGCTCAGGAACGGCAAGTTACACATCGGTTTTGATTAAGCCTCAAGGCGACCGCATTGTTACTCAAGTACCATGTACGCCCTTAACTTCGGCGAACTACCATAAAGCGATCATCATGTTAGGTGGAGCAACTAACGTTACAATAGACGGTGATGACCCGCTAACACCTGGTGTTAAAAACCTTACTTTACAACAAGACAATTCGTCCACATCAACTTCTCCGTATAGAACTTGTGTTCGTATTGCATCAGAAACTAATACAACAGGCCCATGTGACAACGTGACGGTCAAAAACACCATTATGTATGGCGCGAGAAATTCATTGACCCATACTGGCGTTACTTATTGTGTTGCAGTTTGTCAATCTCAATACACATATAGCGGTCATCCTGGCGCAGACAATATTACAATTGAAAACAATGAAATGTATCGCGTTCGCGATGCAATTTTCGTTTACGGAACCTCGGCCGCTCCATGTTCAAATATCAAAATATTGAACAATATTATCGGCGGAACACAAACAGGCCTTGACAACATCAGTCGTTATGGTATCTATTTGAATTATGTAAATGACGCAACAATGCCTGGGTATGCTATCGTTGAAGGTAACCGCGTGCGTATCGGTTCTGACGATATTGCAACTGGTGGTTTTTCATCAACTGTTTATGGTGTTTATTTAGGAACTGGTGTCAAAGGAACACGCGTTATTAGAAATAATTTACAAAACATATACCAGTCTTCAACTGGTGGATGGGGTGCTCATGGAATTTATGTTGGAGGGTCCACTAACTCAGACAGCTTGTATTTACAAAACAACATGATCAGTTGTGGTGCAACAAAATACTCAACTTCAAATACCACTAGTTATCAGGCAAACGCCATGAGTTTCAGAGCTGGGGCGACCAATCTTTTTGTAACCAACAACACTATGGTTGTTGAAGAAGCCGTAAATCAAACCACTGCAAACTATGTTAGCGCTGTTGTTTATATGGTTTCTGGCAATACTTTTGAGCAGTTCAATAATAACATTCTTGTAAATCTTAACGTGGGCGCAGGAACCAGAGGTGTGTATTCAGCAAATGTCAATAACGTTACAACTGCATGGAATAACAACAACTATTATGTTCCCAACGGGCACATAGGTTATTATGCTGGTTCAGATCAAACAACTTTTGCTAACTGGCAGTCTGCAACATCTGCAGACCTCAATTCGTTTAATGTAAACCCTACATTCGTTTCGGCTAATGACCTTCACCTCACTACTGCAGCTACACCACTAGAATCAGCGGGCCAGCCAGTAACAATTACTGGGGTTACTGTTGATATCGATGGAGATGTTCGACCGGGCCCAGTTGCTTCTATAAACGGCGGTGGATTAAATCCAGATATTGGTGCCGATGAAGTTGACGCAACTCCAATTTTCCCTCCAACACTAACTTTTACAAGTATTAATGCACAAGATTGTAATACTGCAGTTGCACACACAGTTGTGGTTGAGTCTACTCCAGCATCAGGAACACTTAGTTCGGTAGAATTGAACTATAGTTTCGATGGAGTTGCTCAAACTCCAATTACAATGACCAACACCTCTGGCAACACCTTCACCGGTGTAATCCCTGTAGGTACTCCAGTAAATGCTGTGGTAACTTGGTCAGTCGTTGCAACAAACTCTTTTGGTCTTGTTTCTATGTATGTTGGTACCCCATATCAAGATCAGAGTTTATTAGGAATTACTGCTTCTGCGACTAATTCTGCTTCTCCAGTATGTTCTGGGGCATCTTCAGATTTAACAGTGGTGCTTTCTGGTTTAAACGCGCCTATTTATACATTACCTACTGTATCTTCGCCTACCAATGATGAAGATTTCGGTTCTATTACCATTAGTCAGTCTGGAACTACTTTATTGACAAACACGTCAACAATAAACAGCTTAACGGGAACATTGGGTACAGCTACCGGTACGGCTGGTGGTTATTCAGACTTTACTTCTTTTGGTTCAACTGCACTTAACGCGGGTCAAACTTATGATATATCAGTTTCTTCATTGACAACTGGTACTGGTTATACAAACCACATGCGTGTATGGATTGATTTCAATAGAAATGGTTCATTCGCAGATCCAGGAGAAGGTGTATATGCTTCGCCAACAGGAGCTGGTGCACACACAGAAACAGGAACGATTACAATTCCTGCATCAGCACTTAATGGTTTAACACGTATGCGCGTGATGGCCTATGAAAACACAGCGCCTTCATTGGCTTATATTAACGCCATTTCTTGGGGTGAATACGAAGATTATTTGTTAAATATCGTTTCTACAAACAACGGTGGAGGTTTGGTTCCAGCAATTACTGCGTCAGTTTGGTCTAATTCAACTGCAACAGTTGTTGGTTCTACAAACCCTGCTACTATCAATCCAACAGCTACGGATAGCTATACCGCTTTAGTTACAGCTGCTGGTTGTACCGTAACTTCTTCTGCTACCACTGTAGAAGTTCTTGCTTTACCGGCTGCACCTACAGCAACAGCAAGTTCACAATGTGGATCCGCAGTTCCTACTGCATCTGTCGCTTCGGCAGCTGGCGCAGCAGGTAGTGGTTCTTTCTACTGGTACGATGCAGCCTCTGCAGGAAACTTAATTCAATTACCTCCAGTATCGTCTTCTTGGACAACTTTCTTTAATGATGACTTTAGTGGTGCAACTGTTGCCACAGGAGCAGACATCAATGGAAGTGCTAACCTTACAAACGTACCAGGCTGGTTAGAATTGACTGCTGCCGCAGGAGGCTTAAATGGTGGAATTACGGTTGCTGCGGGTGTAAATGCCCCGGCATATAAAGTTGAATTTGATGTACAAACTACTTCAGGTGGTGCAGATGGTTTCTCTTGGAGTTTCTCACCAGATGGAAGCGCAACATCAACTTCTCCAGCCGCTGAGATGGGTACAGGTTCAGCTGTAAAGATTTCTTTTGATGCCTACGGCGGAATGCCAAATGGTGCTGGTACTTATTTGTTATATAACAGTACTGCAACTTCATTTAATGCAACCAGTCCTGGTGTTCTTGCCTATGATGCAACTACTCCTTGGTTAGGCTCAACTTCAGCACATGTAATCATCACCATCAACGAATTAGGTGAGTTAACAATGAGTGTAGATGGAACTAACATCTTTACAAACGTTGCACTTCCTGCAGGATATCTTGCAGAAGATAAATCAACTTGGACACATATTGTAAAGGCTAGAACAGGTGGTTTAAACATGCTAACAGCAATTGATAATCTTAACGTTTCATACAAATCATATGGCGCGGGAGAATCAACATATGCTGGTACAGTTGGTTCAACTACAACTTTTTATGTGTCAGAATTAGGTACTAATGGTTGTTACAGTCCATTATCTCCAGTATTAGTTACTGTTGTTGATCCTAACCCAATCGTTTTAACTAATGGTTTGAACCCAACATATTGCGAAGGATTTACATATACAGAAACTGCGACTTCTGCTGCATCACCAGCTTATTCATTTACATGGGATGCTAACGATGTCAACTCAGGTTTACCTGCTTCTACTGCGGGTGCTTCTGTAACTACAACTCCTATTCCAGGAACATATACAATATATCTAACAGGTACGAATGGCGTTTGTACAGCTGTGGACACCATCACTTTGACTATTAACCCTAATCCGATCATTACTTCTGCAACTTCTACAGCAGCGGTATGTACGGGTGATACGGTGCAAATTGCTGCGGAGAGTATTCCAGCAGTACCAGGAACGGTTACTTTAGGAACTGGTACAACTGGTAACGGAACAACAAGCTGGCCCTCTCCATATGGAAACTGGTATTGGGGAGCCAAACAGCAGTTCTTATTTACAGCAGCTGAGTTGAGCGCATTGAATGTTCTTCCTGGTGCAATTACATCTGTAGCATTTGATGTGACCGCACAGTCTACTGCAGCAGGATTCACTGACTACGCAGTAAGCATGGGTAATTCAAGCGTTACAGCTTTAACTACTACTTTTGAAACTGGCTTAACTCAAGTTTATTACAACGCTTACCTACAACCTTCAGGTTTAGGTTATTCAAACAATACAATCACTTTCCAAACACCATTTGTTTGGGATGGTACGTCTAACGTGGTTGTTGAAATATGTTTTAACAATAACGGTTATACTAATAACGCTGTTGCCACTTACACAAATTCATTTACAGGTGCTTCGCATTACCGTTATGCAGATGCAACAGGTGTTTGTGCTTACACAGATGGCGGATTCCTTTCTGCAAATAGAACAAACATGATGTTTGGTGCAGATGCGATTGGCACTAACTTTACAAGCAGCTTGAACTGGTTATGGTCTGTATTGAATGTAACTACACCAACAACTAGTAATGTTGAGTTCAACACGACTTCAGCTCCAACGACTACGACTTACACTGTTACGGCAACTTATCCAACTACGCAGTGTTTCTCAACTGCAACAACAAACGTTACAACTGTTAACATCCTTCCTACAGTTAGCGCAGGACAAGACGTATTAATTTGTTCAAACAATGGAACAGAACAATTGACTCTTAACGGATCGGGTGCTGACACATATGTTTGGGACAATGGTGTTGTAGACGGTGTTGCTTTTGCAATTGGCGCAAATGGCACATACATTGTTGCAGGTACAGATGTTAACGGTTGTGTTAATGTAGATACAATGGCAGTTATCTATTCCACGATTCCATTAGTAAATGCTGGTGTAGACCAAGGAATTTGTATCGGTGACACTACAGCCTTAGCTGCCACTGGCTTGGCTCCATTTACATGGAACAATGGTGTGGTTGATGGCATTGATTTCGCTCCTGGAGCAACGGCTAATTATGTTGTTTCTGTAGTAAACGGTGTTGGGTGTGCGAATAGTGACACAGTAGAAGTAATTGTGAATCCACTACCAACGGTAGACGCTGGTGTAGATCAAACAATTTGTAATGCTTCTCCAGTTACACTTGCTGGTTCAGGTGCACTTTCTTTTGCATGGGATAACGGCGTCACCAACGCCACACCATTCTTCCCATCTGCAACTGCAACTTATACTGTTACAGGTACTGATGCTAATGGTTGTCAAAACCAAGATCAAGTTATGGTTTATGTATTACCACAACCAATTGTGAATGCAGGCCTTGATCAATCTGTTTGTGATGGCACACCAGTCATCTTGAATGCATCAACTACTTCAGCCACGCCAACACCAGTAACGGCGTTCCAGTGGAGCAACAACGTACCTAATAACACGCAATTCGTACCTACCAACTCTGCTGTTCTAACAGTTACAGCAACAGGTGCAAATGGCTGTACAAATCAAGATCAAATGACGCTTACTGTATTGGCATTGCCAACAGTTAATGCTGGTCTTGACTTCACAGTTTGTGCTGGATTAAGTGCTACGCTCAATGCTTCTGGTGCCGTTTCATACGCATGGAATAATGGTGTTACTCAAGGTATACCATTCTATCCAAACGTATCTCAAACTTACACAGTAGTAGGTACTGGCTCTAATGGCTGTACCAATAATGACGATGTAGTAGTTACAGTATCAACTGGCCCTACAGTTAATTTATCTGCAGCCCAAACGGTTTGTGCTAATGCACCAGCTACGTTTAGTGCTGCGGTTCAAAACAGCTTAGGAGGTTTCTGGACAACATCTAATGGTTTAGGAATTATTTCACCAAACGTTACAAACGGTTCTGTGACTTATACACCTAACGTAAACGACCCAGTTGTAGTGAACCTAACCTACGTAGCTACTAACGCTTGTGGATCATCTTCACAAAATACAACGGTAACTGTATTGCCAATTCCAACTGTAGATGCAGGACCAGATTTTGCTGTCTGTCAAGGATCTTCAGCAACGCTAACTGCTACGGGTTCTGGTTTCTTAACTTGGACTACTCCAAACGTAACGAACGGTGTGGCATTCATTCCAACAGCGACTGCTACTTATAATGTAGTTGCAACTGGTTTCAATAACTGTACTAACAATGATCAAGTTACGGTTACTGTTTTGGCACTTCCTGACGTAAATGCGGGGTCAGACCAAACCATTTGTTCTGGAGAATCTGTAACATTAAATGGTGAAGGAGCTGTTTCTTATCAGTGGACAGGTGGTGTTGCAAATGCAGTTGCATTTACACCTTCATCTACAGGCACCTACACCGTTACTGGTACAGGGGTAAATGGTTGTGAGAACACGGATCAAGTTACGGTGGTTGTTAACGCTACGCCAGTGGCTACTATCTCATTCGTAAATGACGTAACCTTAGCTGCTTCGCCTGCAGGTATGAATTATCAGTGGATTAACTGTGCTTCTGGCACTGATGTTCCGAATGGTTCAACTTCAACTTATACAGCAATTGCTAACGGTTCATATGCAGTAATCGTTACTTCTGCAGAGGGATGTTCAGATCAATCTGACTGTGAGATAATCGAGGCAGTAGGCCTAGATCAAATTGCAAACATTGAGATGTCTGTTAATCCAAATCCTACAGCGGGAGAATTGACAATCAACATGCCAACAGAATTAACTGCCACAGCTCAAGTATTTGATGCTCAAGGTAAGTTAGTACTAGACGCTACAAATATTTCTAACGGTTCAGTATTGAATCTTACAAATATGACAACTGGTGTTTATATGGTTCGCATTTTTGCCGATTCATCTGTTCAAACGTTCAGAATAGTTAAACAATAATTCAACTACCCTAAATATTCGAAAGCCACCCGATAGGGTGGCTTTTTTGTTTTCTTCTGCTTATCTTTAGCATCCTAAAATATCCTCATGAAAAAATTATACGTATTAAGTCTGCTTTTTCTGTTTTTTAGTCAATTGGGCTGGTCCCAATTTGTTCAAATAGGAACAGGAACAGCTTCAAGTTATTTAACCGGACCGTATTACCGAAGTGCGGCAACCTCTACTTTCAATTATTCCAAATACGCTTATATTTATTTGGCAAGTGAATTAGCTTCAATTCCACCTGGAGCAATGATTACGCAAATTGAATGGGAGAAAGCAGCTGGTACAATAACGGCGCCAAATACATTTGAAATCTTATTAGCAAATAATTCTAATACTACTTTAGCACTGGGTACAACTTGGGGAGATGTAACCGCTGGGGCTACTAGTGTTTATAATAATACTAACCAAGGATTTACAGCAACAGCCCCAGGTTGGGAGTCTTTTATATTAACGACACCATTTATCTACACTGGAGGCACGCTACAAATCATGACAGACCACGTCAAATCTGGTGTAGCGAGTGGAGCCAATAACTATTATCGCGAGCTTCAAACTGGTATGTCAATCGGTTGGGCATCTGGTACTGCTGGTTCTGCGGCTACAGCTTTATCAAGCTCATCTTATGCTAATTATCGTCCAAATATTAAAATACATTATATTCCCGGAACGGCTTGTACTGGCACCGTAGACGCAGGCACCGCAAATGCGTCGGTATCGTCTGTTTGCCCAACGGTCCCTTATAATTTGTCTTTAACTGGCAATACGCTTGCTTCAGGTATAACATATCAATGGCAGTCAGCTACGGCAGCAGCAGGTCCTTTTGTGGATATAGCTGGCGCTACCAACAGTAGTTATCAGGCTTCTCAAACAGTTGACACATGGTATCAATGTATTGTAACTTGTACTGCATCTGGTTCTGTTGATACGTCAACCATTGTCGCAGTAACAACCAACGATTTTTATAATTGTTATTGTACAAGTGGCGCCACCTCTACTACATATGGTGATATTCAACGTGTAGAATTGAATACAATTGATAATAGTTCAACGGGCTGTAATGGCACATATTCAGATTTCACAACGATTTCAACATTAGTTTCTCCCGGTGTAACTTATCCTATGGAACTTGATTTGATCAACTGTTCAGGTGGTACTTATTCATATGGTACAAGAGTATGGATTGATGTTGATCATAATGGTCAATTCGATACTTATGAATTATTACATGATAGTTATAATTCCCTTCCTTCCTTAGTTACTGTAAATGTACCTTTCAATATCACAATTCCATCGACAGCACTTTCTGGTTTAACGCGCATGCGCATCGTGATTATCGAATCGAATTCAGCGCCATCACCATGTGGCACCTATACTTGGGGCGAAACGGAAGATTACATGGTTAACATTTCAGCGCCTCCAACTTGTCCACAGCCAACACTTGTAAATGTTGTTTCTAGTACATTTACTTCTGGAACAATTGATTGGACTCCAGGAGGATCAGAAACAGAGTGGGAGGTTGAATATGGTAATCAAGGGTTTGTGTTGGGTGCCGGAACAACAGCATTCACAACTGTTCATCCTTACTTAATCGACAACCTCAATTCTTACAGCTTTTATTCTGCCAGAGTTCGTGCTGTTTGTACACCTGGTGACTCTTCTTATTGGACGCCACTAGTGTCTTGGAATACTTATAACCAAGGTCAGTACATAGAGTGGGACAATGAATGTCCTAGTACAGGCTTTATAGATATCAGCTCCAATCCTAATGCAACAAACACAAATTTGCCATATTTGGGTGAATCGGGTATCACCTTACCATTTCCTGTTTTATATCAAGGCAACTTGTTCACTACAGCGTTAATCGGTGCAACTGGTGGTGTTAAGTTAGGTCTTACTACCGGGGCTGTCAATTATGTGATGGAAGCCGGGAATGGTTTATATCCATATATTCAGCAATTATACTCTTCTTTTCCTGTAGGTAGCGGAGGTGTTTTTTACGAGCAAGTTGGAACGTCGCCGAATAGTAAATTCATTATTCAATGGAAAAACCTTCCTCATTATAATTCACCAATCATTCCTGATGGCGCGACTTTTGAGTTAATCATAGACGAGGCAACACAAGAGATCTACTATGTTTACGACGATGTAATCATGGGCAACTCGACGTCATGGGATTACGGTGCAGATGCTGAGATTGGTATTCGCGGTCCACAGAACATCAATGTGTCGATGAACAACCAGACTTACTTACAAAACAACAGTTGTGTACACTTCTATTATGTAGACTGTCCAAACCCTGTTTCATTGAATACGATGTATATGTTCCCTAACGAGGCGGCCTTTAGTTGGACTGCGAGTGCAGCGGCAGAGACATCATGGACGGTAGTATATGGCCCAGCAGGATTTGATCCACTTACCTCAGGAACAACTTTGAATGTAACAGCGGCTACGGTACAGTTGTTGAATTTGATTCCACTAGGTAACTACGATATGTATATCTATTCAGATTGTGCTGGTGGTTTACAAAGTGCTGGTTTGTTTTACAATTTCCAAACACCGCCAATTTGTTCAAACCCAACAAACTTGACGAGCACGGCTGCGGTTGATAGCATCATGAGCAGCTGGAGTTGGGCTCCTTATACTAGTTTCTACCCATCGACAGGCTTTAACCTACAAGTAGTAGCACAAGACTCTGCGTTGTACACAGGAGCTATTTATGCGTTAGACAACGATTTTACAGATACAACAGAGAATGCATCATGGTATCCAGGCCAAGCAGTAGATGTATATGTTCAAGCAGTATGTGGTCAAGATACTTCTGCATATGTAGGCCCAATTAGCTTAGTCATGCCAATTAGCAATGACGACGCATGTGGTGCCCATGAGATTATCGTAGGCGCTCCAGGTTTGTTATACAATAACACAGGCGCTACGGTAAGTGCAGAGGAATTAGGTATTGTACCACCAGTTACAGGTGCACAAACTACAACCGGTTGGGAAAATGATGATTTGAACCACACTACTTGGTTCCGTTTCACAGCTCCAGCTTCTGGTAATGTCCGCATCGATGCAACAGGTGTAGCATACAATGGCCAAATAGGTGTTTACTACGGTACTGATTGTAGTATCTTACCGAGCTTTACACTAGAAGGAGCCAATGACAACGAGATCGACGGCACTTCAGAAGCGCCAAACTTCACCATTTGTGGCCTGACCCCAGGGGTAGAATATTTTGTAATGCACGATGGTTCAGGTACCGCAGGCACCTATACTATTGCTATCAGCGAGGTGGATGTCTATGCTGGAGTAGAGGGCGAGGTTCTAGAGCTTTGCTACGGTGAGAGCGTGAACTTATTCTTAGGTATTGCTAACTACACCTTAGGAGGCGAATGGGTAGCTACATCACCTGCAGTAGTATTGCAGAATGAAACTTTCAACTCAACGGACTATGCTTCACAGACGTACACCTTCAACTATGTAGTAAGTGATGGTTGTGCAGTAGACCAAGCTACCTCAACGGTAACAGTTTATGCAACACCAAGCGCAGGAGAAGACGGCAGCATCACTGTCTGTCTAAACGAACCGTTTGTGTTGTGGAATGGATTAGCCGGCAACATAGATGCCAACGGAACTTGGTATAACTCAAGTAATCAAGCATTACCTTCAGCACAAGATACATCGTCTGCTTTAGCAGGTCAATACAACTATGATTACATTGTAACTAGCCCAGTGTGCCCGAGTGATACTTCAAATGTGCTAGTAATTGTGGATGGCTCTTGTGATTTTACGGCTTCAATTGAAGAAAATCAAATAGGTCTTTCTATGTATCCAAACCCTACTTCTGGCCTCTTACATATTTCTAAATCCTTGTTGGGAGCAGCAAATGTAGAAGTGCTTGATTTGAACGGAAAAGTTTTATTTGGCACCCCAATGAATCAAGAAATTTTACTTGATTTAACAAGTTATCCAAAAGGACTTTATATGGTTAAAGTTCAAATGAATGGTGTTAATATCATCGAAAGAATCGCTGTTCAATAATTTAAATAAAGAAAGCCATGAAAGCATTAATTAATAAAATATCTTGGGTTATTGCCATGCTAATAACCTTCAATGTTGTTGCACAAACTACCATTTCGACCAATTTTACAAATAACAATGGTTCGAGTCTCATTACGTTTAACTTTCAAAATACGAATGCTAATGACGTGATCATCACAGAAATAGCCTCTGTAACGAGTCTTTCTGGTGCAAATACTGCAACTTTATGGTATAATACAACACCAATAAATCAAACAACATTGTCGCTAAGTACAGCTCCAGGCTGGACGCAAGTCGCGGCACAACCGATTGTTGGAGTAGCCAATACCACTACAAATGTAGGTCAGCCTATGCTCACAGGTTTGAACCTAATTATTCCTGCCGGAGCAACTTATGGGATTGCCCTTTCGCTAAATGGAGGTTTGAGATATTCTACATTAACTGCAGGGTCTTATACTTTTCCAGGTGGAGGTTGTAATATAATTACAGGTACAGACATTGGATTTGGGGGTACCGTAACCGGCGGTATCAATAACCGCGGTTTTCTTGGATCAGTTTCTTTTATCTCAGGGGTTGCATGTACTGGCGCACCAAACGCTGGAAGCACGGCTGCTAGCGCAAACCCTGTTTGCCCATCTGCACCGTTTAACCTAAACATGGTAAATGCTACATTTTCATCTGGCTTAACTTATCAATGGCAATCTGCACCGTCTGCAACTGGTCCATGGGCAGACATTGCAGGAGCAACTTCATCGGCATACACAGCAACTCAAACTGTGGATACCTGGTACCAATGTATAGTGACTTGTGCGCCCTCTGGGTTAGTGGACACATCTGATGTCTTAGAAGTAACCACTAATACTTTTGTGAACTGCTACTGTACCAGTACCGCTACTTCAACAGCTGACGAAGAAATATTGAATGTGACTATTAGCACTTTAAATAATTCCTCTACTTGTGGGACTACAGCGCCCGGTCCAGGTTCGGTTTCAGGTATGTATTCGAACTATACAACAAGTGTTGCTGCTCCTATCTTATCTCCAGGAGTAGTATACCCAATTTCAATTGAAGTTGGTACTTGTGGTGGAAATTACAGTAACTGGACCAAAGCATGGATTGATTTCAATCAGAATGGAATGTTTACAGATCCAGGAGAAGAAGTATACTCTTCTACTACATTTACCGCTGGACCCCACCTTGAAAATGGCTTAGTTACTGTACCAGCCACTGCGGTTGCAGGACTTACCCGAATGCGTGTTGTAACGGTTGAAACAACTCTTGGAACCAATGTGAATCCTTGTGGAACCTACACATGGGGTGAAACTGAAGATTATTTTGTTATGGTATCTGCTCCACCAACATGCCCACAACCATCGGCTCCTGTATTGGTGAGCTCAAACCTTACTGAAGGGGTAATTGATTGGACTCCAGTTGGTTCAGAAACTGAATGGCAAGTAGAATACGGACCACAAGGCTTTACGCCAGGTTCAGGTACAATTGTTACAGTTACTGCACATCCATATACAATTCCAAATTTGACACCTTATGGTTTCTACCAAGCTTATGTACGTGCCATTTGCACACCTGGTGATTCCTCTTATTGGACACCATCTGTATCTTGGAACACCTATGATCAAGGACAATATATAGAATGGAACAGTGATTGCCCTACAACTGGATTTATTGACATTAGTACTACTGGAACGAATGCAAATTTATTAGATGATACAGAGCTAGGTATAACACTTCCTTTCCCTGTTTTATATCAGGGTAATTTATTTACAACTATGACAATCGGAAATAATGGTGGAGTTGTATTGGGTTCTACAACTGCTCAGGTCGGCTATACCATGGTTGCTGGAAATGGCTTGTATCCTTTTGTTCAAGATTTAGGCACGTCTGTTGCTCCTGACGGTGTATATTACGAGCAAGTCGGTACCTCGCCTAACAGTCAATTTATTGTACAATGGGAAAATATAAGTCATTATGCTTTTCCAGTATTACCCGAAGGCGCGACTTTTGAGTTAATCATAGACGAGGCAACACAAGAGATCTACTATGTTTACGACGATGTAATCATGGGCAACTCGACGTCATGGGATTACGGTGCAGATGCTGAGATTGGTATTCGCGGTCCACAGAACATCAATGTGTCGATGAACAACCAGACTTACTTACAAAACAACAGTTGTGTACACTTCTATTATGTAGACTGTCCAAACCCTGTTTCATTGAATACGATGTATATGTTCCCTAACGAGGCGGCCTTTAGTTGGACTGCGAGTGCAGCGGCAGAGACATCATGGACGGTAGTATATGGCCCAGCAGGATTTGATCCACTTACCTCAGGAACAACTTTGAATGTAACAGCGGCTACGGTACAGTTGTTGAATTTGATTCCACTAGGTAACTACGATATGTATATCTATTCAGATTGTGCTGGTGGTTTACAAAGTGCTGGTTTGTTTTACAATTTCCAAACACCGCCAATTTGTTCAAACCCAACAAACTTGACGAGCACGGCTGCGGTTGATAGCATCATGAGCAGCTGGAGTTGGGCTCCTTATACTAGTTTCTACCCATCGACAGGCTTTAACCTACAAGTAGTAGCACAAGACTCTGCGTTGTACACAGGAGCTATTTATGCGTTAGACAACGATTTTACAGATACAACAGAGAATGCATCATGGTATCCAGGCCAAGCAGTAGATGTATATGTTCAAGCAGTATGTGGTCAAGATACTTCTGCATATGTAGGCCCAATTAGCTTAGTCATGCCAATTAGCAATGACGACGCATGTGGTGCCCATGAGATTATCGTAGGCGCTCCAGGTTTGTTATACAATAACACAGGCGCTACGGTAAGTGCAGAGGAATTAGGTATTGTACCACCAGTTACAGGTGCACAAACTACAACCGGTTGGGAAAATGATGATTTGAACCACACTACTTGGTTCCGTTTCACAGCTCCAGCTTCTGGTAATGTCCGCATCGATGCAACAGGTGTAGCATACAATGGCCAAATAGGTGTTTACTACGGTACTGATTGTAGTATCTTACCGAGCTTTACACTAGAAGGAGCCAATGACAACGAGATCGACGGCACTTCAGAAGCGCCAAACTTCACCATTTGTGGCCTGACCCCAGGGGTAGAATATTTTGTAATGCACGATGGTTCAGGTACCGCAGGCACCTATACTATTGCTATCAGCGAGGTGGATGTCTATGCTGGAGTAGAGGGCGAGGTTCTAGAGCTTTGCTACGGTGAGAGCGTGAACTTATTCTTAGGTATTGCTAACTACACCTTAGGAGGCGAATGGGTAGCTACATCACCTGCAGTAGTATTGCAGAATGAAACTTTCAACTCAACGGACTATGCTTCACAGACGTACACCTTCAACTATGTAGTAAGTGATGGTTGTGCAGTAGACCAAGCTACCTCAACGGTAACAGTTTATGCAACACCAAGCGCAGGAGAAGACGGCAGCATCACTGTCTGTCTAAACGAACCGTTTGATTTGCTTTCCGGAATAAGCGGGAATATAGATCTTGGTGGAGTGTGGTACAACCCAAGCAACCAAGTTTTGTCAGGTAGTATTGACACTTCAGGTTCTTTAGCTGGTCAGTACAACTATGATTACATTGTAACTAGCCCAGTGTGTCCTAGTGATACCTCAAACGTAGTGGTTATCGTAGATGGCTCATGTGATTTTACGGCCTCTATAGCTGAAATTTCTGGTCAATGGGAGGTTTATCCTAATCCGGCATCCACTATACTAACGGTATATAATCAATCTGGCCTAAAAATTTCTTCGATAGAAGTGCTGGACTTAAATGGTAAATTACTTTACAAAATTGATACAGTGAATCATCAAGAGCACACCCTGGAGGTATCTAATCTTCAAACAGGGATGTATATACTTCAACTGAATCAAGAAGGCATGATTTCTACTAAACGATTTATAAAGCAATAAGACAATTTGGTTACAAATTAAACGATTAAAGGGAGGTTTTCACCTCCCTTTTTTTTGTTTAAAAAAAATCTTACATTTGGCTTACTAAAACTATAAATTTCTAACTATGAAGAGAAAACTCTACCTCAAACTGCTCTTTTTCCTAATTTCAGCTTTTGGTACCAACGCAATTGCGCAGTATTGCACCCCTACCTTTGTAAATGGCTGTGATTTCGGTGACCAAATTTTGAACTTCAACACTACCGGAGGGGTGAGTAACATTACCAATAATAATTCGGGTTGTAGTCCTGGATATTATCAATATTTTTCTGGACAATCTGTGTCTCAACTTCAAGGACAAGACGTGACCCTAAATATGCAGGCAGGTCCTACTTGGGGGCAGGGCTTTAAGGTTTGGATAGACTGGAACAACAATCAGTCTTTTGCAGATGCGGGAGAGTTGGTCTACACATCTCCGGGAACAGGTGTTGCTATAAACACAACAACAATTACTGTTCCATTTACTGCAAGTCTTGGAACATTGCGCATGCGCGTGTTGTGTGAATATGCTACAATCCCTGTTTCTGTGGATGGTTGTCCGGTCAGTCAGTTCTATGGAGAATGCGAGGATTACGATTTCGTTGTTTTAGCATCAGCATCTTGTTCGGGTATGCCAATGGCCGGAACAGCTGTTAGCTCTGCATCACCTGTTTGCCCGAGCGTGAACTATACACTCTCCCTATCAGGAGCTACTCTGGCAGCAGGGCTTAGCTATGAGTGGCAATCTGCTCCAAGTGCAACAGGCCCATGGACTGCGATTCCTGGGGGCACTACACCAAGCTTTATTACATCTCAAACGGTTGATACTTGGTATCAATGTATAGTTACATGTTCTGGCCAAAGTGCTACTTCATCAGTAGTTGGTGTCACTACCAATTCTTTCTTGGCTTGTTATTGTGCTAGCACAGCAACATCTACCTTCGACGAAGAAATCCTCAATGTAACCCTAAATACACTCAACAATTCATCTACTTGTGGAGTTGCAGCACCAGGCCCAGGATCCAATGCTGGTTTGTATTCTAACTATTCCACACTTACACCAACAATTCTATCTCCTGGCGTGGTGTATCCTCTTTCTGTAGAAATAGGTACTTGTAATGGAAGCTATACCAACTGTACAAAAGTTTGGATTGACTTCAATCAAAATGGTCTATTTACAGATCCAGGAGAAGAAGTTTATGCTTCTGCAGCTGCAGTAGTTGGTCCACATTTCGAACTCGGGAATATAACTATCCCTACAGGCGCGCTTGCCGGCAATACCATGATGCGTGTTGTGAATGTTGAAACCTGGGACCCTATGAACATCAACCCATGTGGTACTTATTCTTGGGGTGAAACAGAAGACTATCTTGTCACTATCACTGCTCCACCAACTTGTCCACAACCTACTAACTTCTCTTTGATCCAAGCAAATAATTCAGAGGCTCAGCTTCAGTGGACTGCCGGAGGCACAGAAACAGAATGGCAAATTGAATATGGCCCTCAAGGATTTACGCCAGGCACAGGAACCACTATTATTGTTAGCTCCAATCCTTACACAATTACTGGCCTAACAACTAATTCATTTTACCAAACATACATTCAGGGTATTTGTACACCTGGAGACACTTCTTATTGGACGCCTCCAGTCTCTTGGAATACTTACAATCAGGGACAGTATGTTGACTGGGATAATGCATGTCCAACCAATGGATTCGAAGACATTTCTGGTTTTGCAACAAATGCAAACTTAAATGATGACCAGGAAGTTGGTGTGACCATGCCGTTTACTTTCTTGTATCAAGGAGCCCTTGTTAATACCATGACAATTGGGGATAATGGGGGAGTGGTTCTGAACACTACAACAGGTCAGGTTGGTTATAATATGCCAGCATCAGGTTCTGGGTTATACCCATATATTCAAGACTTGTGGACTGGTGGGAACGCGGGTCAGTCAGTTTATTACGGACAAGTTGGGAATGCACCAACTGCTAAGTTTATAGTGCAATGGACCAATGTTCCTCATTATGGCTTTCCTGCATCTACTAATGGCGCTACATTCCAGTTAGTAATTGACCAAGGCACTAATGAAATTTATTATGTCTATGATGATGTTGAAATGGGTAATCCAGCTTGGGACAATGGTGCTGATGCTGAAATTGGTTTGAGAGGCCCTAATAACATCAATGTTTCAATGAATAACACGACATACTTAGAGAACAACAGTTGTGTTCACTTTTACTATACTAATTGCCCAAAACCAACGGCATTTGCAACTAGTTACGTCGCTCCTGATGAAGCCATGATTACTTGGAATGCAGGTGCTGCAAATGAAACCAACTGGACAATTATCTACGGGCCAGCGGGCTTTAACCCAAGTACTGGCGGTTCCACCGCAACGTCAACAACTAACAATGTTGTACTAACGGGCTTGTCTCAACTAACAAACTATGATGTTTACATTTATGCAGATTGTGCAGTTGGTCTTCAAAGTTTAGCCTTGGAAGGCAGCTTTACGACACCACCATTCTGTTCGAATCCAACAAACTTATTTGCAAGTACTGCTGTAGACTCTTTGATCTCTTCTTGGTCATGGACTCCATATTCTTCGCTTTACCCTTCAACAGGGTTTAATATGCAGTTGGTTTTACCTGGAGCATCATTATATAGTGGCGCTATCTATAACTTAGATAATAACTTTACCGACACCACTTATGACAATGAGTTCATGGCTGGTCAAACCTTTGATGTATACATTCAAGCAGTTTGTGATCAAGACACTTCATTTTATGTAGGTCCGTTCAACATTGTTTTCCCATTAAGTAATGACACAATTTGTGGAGCTCAAATGATACCTGTAAACGGTCAAATGTATATGTTTAACAATACAGGAGCTACTTTTGATTTGGCAGAGCTCAGTATGGTTCCTCCTGCTACTGGAGCACAAACTACTACAGGCTGGGCAAACCAAAACTTAGAAATGACTACTTGGTTTAAGTTTGTGGCGCCAGCTTCAGGTTCAGTTCGAATCAATTGTACTGGCGTTGATTACAATGGCCAAATGGCAGTGTACAGCACTAGTGCTTGTGACAATATTGCGTCTTTCCAAATGATGGCAGCTAATGACGATGATCTTGGAGGAGTAAATCAAGCGCCGAACTTTACAGTTTGTGGGCTTACACCTGGAACAGAATATCACATGATGCATGACGCATTTGATTTCACTCCTGGTAATTATGCTATTTCAATCTATGAAATTTTGCTAGATGCTGGTGTTGAAGGCGAGCAACTCGAAGTTTGTTACGGTGACACCGTTAACCTTTTCTTAGGAATTGCAAACTACCAATTAGAAGGATCTTGGTCTGAAACAACTCCGACCCTAGGTTTGAATGACAACCTCTTCAACACAAATGGATTGGCATCAACATTATATGAATTTACATATACGGTTCAAGATGGCTGTGCTTCAGACGAAGCAAATGCATACGTTCAAATCTATTCTGCTCCAAATCCAGGAGAGGGAGGGATCATGAATGTTTGT